>Ga0172368_10002292_pt1 | contig 24568 bp, 24 predicted proteins | sample Lak11m_FD_114540 | JGI IMG/M metagenome (GOLD analysis project Ga0172368, IMG submission 114540) | Freshwater microbial communities from Kabuno Bay, South-Kivu, Congo - kab_022012_11m | ecosystem: Environmental > Aquatic > Freshwater > Lake | place: Democratic Republic of the Congo: South-Kivu...
CAACATCACCATGACGCAGGCCAAGGCCGTGAGCAACTACACCAACTCGATCTTGGCCAACATGGAAGCCACCGACGACGGTTACGACGAAGCCATGCTGCTGGACGCCAACGGCTTTGTGTCTGAAGGCTCGGGCGAAAACCTGTTCATCGTCAAGGACGGCGTGGTCTACACGCCCGACTTGTCGGCCGGCGCCTTGAACGGCATCACGCGCAACACCGTGCTGCACATCTGCAAGGACCTGGGGCTGGAGGTGGTGCAAAAGCGCATCACGCGCGACGAGGTCTACATTGCCGACGAAGCCTTCTTCAGTGGCACCGCCGCCGAGATCACCCCCATCCGCGAGCTGGACCGCATTGAGCTGGGCAAGGCCGGTTACGTGGGCAGCCGCGGCCCCATCACTGAAAAAATCCAGAGTGCGTTCTTTGACATCGTTAGCGGCCGCAACGCCAAGTACGCTAACTGGCTGGCCAAAGTCTAAAGAGGAAGCCACCATGACAACCGCAACTGTCGAACTCACCGCCAAAGACCTCAACCAGGCCGGTGGCGTCTATTGCCCCAACCCGCTGGCCAAAATGGACGTGGCCAACAACCACCCCAAGGTGTACCTGGACGTCGCTCACCACGGCGAGGCCAAGTGCCCCTACTGCAGCACCGTCTACAAGCTCAAGGCTGGCGAGCACGTCCACGCGCACTAAGCGCATTAATTCATTAATTGGGGTCAGATTCCAATTAATTCATGACGCGCGCGCTCGTCGTTGCGCCGCAGTGGATCGGCGACGCGGTGATGACCGAGCCGCTGCTACGCCGTCTGGCCGCGCACGGTGAGCGGCTCAGCGTCGGTGCCCTGCCCTGGGTGGCGCCGGTGTACCGCGCCATGCCGCAAGTCGCCGAGGTCATCGAATTCCCGTTCGCGCATGGTGGCCTGCAATGGCGTGCCCGGCAACGGCTGGCGCGCGAGCTGCAGCAACGCTTTGACATCGCCTACCTTTGCCCCAACTCGCTCAAAAGCGCGTTGCTGCCGTTTCTGGCGGGCATACCCAAACGAGTCGGCTACCTGGGCGAAGCGCGCGTCGGACTATTGACGCACCGCCTGAAGAACCCAGCCAAGGGTCAGCGCCCGCCGATGGTGGCGTTCTATTCAGCACTTAGCGGCGACGCCGACGTGGCTGCGGACCGCCCGCAATTGCAACTGGACAGTGCCACGGTTGATACAGCCCTGGGCGCGTTGCAGCTCCAGCGCGGCGCTTACGGCGTCATGGCACCGGGCGCCGAATACGGCCCTGCCAAACGCTGGCCGACCCACCACTTTGCCGCACTCGCCGACCAGGTGGACGTGCCCGTGGTGTTGCTCGGCTCAAGCAAGGAAGCTGGGCTGTGCGACGAGATAGTGCGCGCCAGCCAACGCGCCAATTGCGTCGACCTGGCCGGAAAAACCACCCTGGAACAAGCGCTGGCCATCATCGCTGCGGCGCGCTGGATGGTCAGCAACGACTCGGGGCTGATGCACGTGGCCGCCGGCTTTGGCGTGCGGCAGGTGGCGGTGTTTGGCTCCAGCAGCCCGCTGCACACGCCGCCGCTCAGCGAACGCGCAACGGTACTGTGGCTCAAAAACGATCCCGGCTACCAACCGCCGCTGGACTGCGCACCATGTTTTGAGCGCAGCTGCCCGCTGGGGCATACACGGTGCCTGAACGACGTGACGCCCACCATGGTCTTGGCAGCGCTTGGCAAGGCCCCCGCCACCGTGGTCTAAACCGCCGCGCCCGCGAGTCGATCCTGGGCCAACGCGGCAAGGACCTCATCGAACGCCACCAGCATCCGCTGCACATCGGCCGACGACGTGGCCGGGCTGCACAGCAGCATGTTGTGAAACGGCGTGATCAGCACGCTCTGGACCACGAAGGGGCGCAGGATACGTCGGCGCAGAATTGCTTGCACCTGGACCACAGCATTCTCGTCGATGCCGCTGAACGAGCGGAGAACGACATCTATATCTGGCGCGCCGGTGGGCTTCAGGGTAGTCATCAAACAGTAGCTTGGTGACGCCCTCTTCACGACCATTGGCAATGGCACGGCCCGAGGCTGTCCAAGGCAACAATCCCTTCTTGCCTTTGATACCCTGGGCCTAGGCATTGGCCTGTTCTTCGGTCAGGCCGCCCCAGGCCACTTCATGGTTGGTGTAGGCAACGCTGCGGATGACGCAGGCGTTGAAAGCGGCGGCAACCAGTTCCTTGTTACCCTGCAGTTCACCGGCAATCACTTCGGCAGCCACATGCGCCTCATGCACGGCCTTGTGTGCCGACATAGGCTGGACCACGATGTCGGCAATGGCGAAGATGTGCGGCACATTGGCGCGCATCTGAATGTCGACATTGATGAAGCCACGCTCAGAGACGGTCATACCGGCCTTGTCTGCAGCAATTTTCTTTCTGTTCGGCGTGTTGCCAACGGCTTGCAGCACCAAGGCGTTGGTTTGTGGTTCCGGCACGGTTCCACCCACTTCCGTCGGTGCAAACGTGACCTTGACACCCGCAGGCGTGGCCCTGCCGTAGGCAGTCTTGATCTTGAGTAGAGCAGCCAGCAGCGGCGACCGACTTCGGTCGTCCGAAGCATTTAAAGCACTAATTGCCCGTTCACGTAATAGCAGAAACGGATGGCGCGCACGGCCACGGCAGTGGCGCCGGAGGGCACGGTTTTTTCGCGTGCCAGTTTCATCCGAGCTCGCACATTGCCCAAGGCAAGTTCCAGAATCCTGACGCTGCCGTGATCCTCAATCGACACAATGGTGGCCATCATGCTGCCCATCTCGGTGGCCGCGGCAAACGACAGATGTTCGGGTCGCACCCCCAACATGATCTCGCCCTCGGGCAGCGTCACCGATGGATAGGGTAATGGCCGTCCACCCAGCATCAGAATCCCGGCTTCCCGTTGGATTGGCAGGAAGTTCATCCCTGGCGACCCAATAAAGTTTCCAACATAGGTATTGGCCGGGTGCTCAAAAAGTTCTTCCGGCGTGCCGCGCTGCACCACACGACCGTCCTGCATGACCAGCACATCGTCGGCAAAACTCATGGCTTCGTTCTGATCGTGCGTCACATAGATCACGGTCTGGCGCGCATGCACATGGGCTTGTTTGATCTTGCGCCGCAACTCGAATTTCATCTGCGGATCGATCACCGTCAGAGGCTCATCCATCAGTATCGCGGCAACGTCGTCGCGCACCAGGCCTCGGCCCAGCGAGATCAGTTGTTTTTCGTCCGCAGTCAGATCACGGGCGGCGTGGCGTAGGATCGCATCTAGTCCCAGCATGGTTGCCACCTGCTGGACTCGCGACGCGATCCGGGAGCGCTCCCAGTTGCGGCATTGCAGCGGAAAAGCCAGGTTGTCGAACACCGTCTTGGACTGATAGACGACCGGGAACTGGAAGACCTGGGCGATGTTTCTTTGCGCAGTTGGAATCCGTGTCACATCGCGCTCGTCAAAAAACACCTGACCTTCCGAGGGCTGCACCAGACCAGAGATGATGTTAAGCATGGTGGTCTTGCCGCAGCCCGAGGGACCTAACAAAGCGTACGTTCTGCCGTGCTCGAAAACCAGATCGGCCGGCTGCAACGCGTACTGCTTATCGCCATAGGAGTGGCCGACACGGGACAATCGGATCTGGCTCATGCTTGTGCTCCCGTCGCCGGCGCGCCAACCAGGCAACACGACCCGCCGATCTCGAACGCGAACAGCCGGTCGGCCGGGATATCGATGCTGACACTGTCACCCAAAGCGTGAATGTGCACGCCCTCGACCTGCGCCGTCAGCGCCCCCGCCACTGTGTCCACGTACAAAAAGGTCTCCGAACCAGAGACCTCGGAGAAGGTGACCCGACCATTCAAGCAGTTAGACCCGAAGCGCAATTCGCTGGCCCTTATGCCGAACCAGTAGTCCCCAGTGGCCAGGCGACTCAAGTGCGCCGGCAGACCGATGCGCACCCCGCCTGTCAGCTCGATGCCGTGGGCTTGCTTGCGTCCCTGGATGAAGTTCATCGGCGGATCGTTCACCACCGCCGCCACCTGCATGAAAGCCGGTCGATCGAAGACATCCGGCGGCGTGCCAGCCTGCAAAATGCGCCCCTCGTGCATTACCAGCACGGCGTCACCCAACAGCATGGCCTCGGCCGGCTCGGTCGTGTTGTAGAGCACGATGGTATCGGTCTGGTCAGCCAGTAGGCTGCGAAACTCGCCGCGCAGTTGCTCGCGCAATTTGTAATCCAAATTGACCAGCGGTTCGTCCAGCATCAGGATGCCGGCCTCGCGTGCCAGCGCCCGCGCCAACGCAACGCGTTGCTGCTGACCACCGGACAATTGCGCCGGCCGACGCGCATCAAAGCCACCCAGCCCAACTTTGTCCAGCACGCCGCGCACCCGTTTGCCGATGGCCGCGTCACTCAGACCCTTGCGGCGCAACGGAAAGGCCACGTTCTCAAACACATTCAAATGCGGATAGTTGATGAACTGCTGATAGACCATGGCAATGTCGCGCCGCCAGGCCGGTAACGCGGAAAAATTTCGGCCATCCAGTTGCAGCGCACCCCGGTCCAGCCGCTGCAGACCCGCGATGCCCCGCATCAATGTGGTCTTGCCGGCCAGCGTGCGCCCGATCACAGTCGTCAGACGACCGCGCTCAAACCGTGCGCTGACGCCGTCGAGGTGCACCACAGCGTCTACGCGCAGGCTCAAATCATTCAACTGCAAGCTCATGCAACCCCTCTACCGAATGGCACCAGCCAAATTGCCGCGTGACAGAAAACGTTCTACTACAAAAGCCACCAGCAGCAGCGGCGCCACCGAGATCAGGGCCGACGCCGACAGACTCCACCAAGGCGTTACCGAAGAGTTCAGCGCCACCACCGCCACCGGCAGCAGTTGCGTGTCGGTGAAGGTGAGCGTGAAGGCGAAGAAGAAATCATTCCAGCCAAAGATCAAACAGAACATGCCGGCCACGATGATGCCAGGCAGCGAATTGGGCAACACCACGCGCAAGAAAGCTTCGATTGGCGTGCAGCCGTCGAGCATTGCCATTTCGTCGATCTGGCGCGGCACATTGTTGAAGAAATCCACCATGATCCAAACCGCAATCGGCAGCAACAACGCGACGTAGACCAGAATCAGACCGAGCTTGCTGTCCAGCAGATCCAGCCATTTGAGCATCAGAAAGAATGGAATCGCCAGCACGATCGGCGGCATGATGCGCTGCGAGATGAAAAAGAAAATCAGATCTTCGTTTTTGACAAAGCCGGCCCGGTAAGTGAAGCGCGACAGACCATAGGCCGCCAGCGTTCCCAGCACAATGCTGATCAGGCTGGCGCTGCCGGTGACAATCAGGCTGTCGATGTACGGGGCGACGATGTCGATGCCGCCGCCGGCGCCGAATAGGCTCTTCCAGCCATTGAGCGAAGGCTCGTACTGCAGCCACGGCAGATAGGTGGGACCACCGGTGATACCGTTGGCGGTCTTGAAGCTGGTGGTCAGCGCCCACAGGAACGGCGTAACGACAAAGGCGCTCCACAGCGCAATTGCCAAGTACTTCAGAAATGTGAAAAATCCAGTCATCAAGCACGCCCTCCAACCAGGGCCCGGTGCAGTAATTTGCCAACCAGTGTCAACAACACGATCATGATGACCAAATAGGTCATCGATAGGGAAGCCGCGTAACCGATGTCAAAGTCGCGCAGCCCCTTGATGTAGATGTAATAGCCCGAGGTCTCGGTGGCGGTGCCGGGGCCGCCAGAGGTCAGCACATACACCGTCTCCATCAGTTTGGAGGCCTCGATGAGACGGATCATGACGGCGCCAATGGAGACCGTCGCCATCAGCGGAAAGGTGACATTGAAGAAGGTCCGAAGCGGACCGGCGCCGTCGATCGAGGCGGCCAGAAACGGCTCCCGGGGCAGGCTGATCAGACCGGCCAGCAACAGCAGAAACATGAACGGCGTCCACTGCCAAATCTCGACGATCATCACGCTGACGACGGCCCAGCCGCCGGAGGTGAGCCACTGGTACGGGCCCAGCCCGATCAGGCCCAGCAGATCGTTGGCCGGACCCAGCGACTCGTGAAAAATGGTACGCCAGATCACCGACATGATGACCGGCGTGGTCATCATCGGAATCAGGAACAGCAGCCGGAACAGGCGCCGCGCCTTGACGTCGTGCCAGACCAGCAGCGCCAGCGCAAAACCCAGCACGTACTGGATCAGCACGGTGCCGACCGCCATGCCGCCCAGGCGTGCCAGCGACTGCCAGAACCGGATGTCGGCCCACAGCGCCGCGTAATTCCTGCCGCCGACCCAGCTCAACTCGGGCGTGACAGCATCCCAGCCGGATGCGCTAACCCGGACCGTGAACAGCAACGGAAACAATATGATCGCAAGCAGAGTCAACAAGCCGGGCAACAGGAACGCCAGCTTGTAGGGCCTCAGACCGGTTTCACCCATGGCAACACCTTGATAGCCGGGCGGCATCGTGTTGACCACAGCACCGCACCGATGCAACAGAACAGCTCATGCCCGGCACCGCGCATGAGCTTTATTTCGACAACGCATCAGATCAACGGCCGCGGTCTTCCAGCTTGACCACGTTGGCATAGGCGGCACGCACCTTGTCGACGCCGATCTTGGCAACGATCTCGCTCCATTGCTGAGCAACACCGTCCAGCGCCGCCTGCGGCGTCTTTTGGCCGACCATGGCTTCGGCCACACCGTTGGCCAGCGACGACATGAACTGGTTCACACCCGGCACGCGCAAATCGAACACGCGGTTGTTACTGCCGTCCATGTCGCCCAGCGTCTTGACGTAGGTGTCGGCCACTTTCTTGTCCCAGCCCAGCTTGGTTTGCCAGAAGCCGGAGTCGAAGTGCGCCTTGCGGAACGGATTGATACCGAAGCGTCCGATCTGCAGATCCAGGCTGTCGTTGGCTTCGTTCGAGAAGAAACACAGGTAGTCGAAAGCCATGTCCTGGCTCTTGGAAGCCTTGGCCACCGCCGAGGTCCAACCCCAGGTGATGTAGGGCGGTGCATTCGGAACTTCGAAGTGATCCCACTTGCCGGTCGTGCGGTTCCAGACATCGTTGGCACCCGGCAGCGGCGCAGCGCCTACCTTGTTGCGGATCGGGCTGTCCTTTTCCATGGCCTGGATGAAGGCATCGTCCCAAGAGTAGCTCAGCAGCGTCTGTCCGCCTCCAAACGAGAAGATTTCGTCGCCCAGACCGAAATTGCTGCCGCCCGGCGGGAACGCGGCCTTGGCCTTGATGAACATCTCAAGTCCACGCACCCAGCCGGGGTTGTTGACCTGTGGTTTCATGGTCGCCAGGTCGAAGAAAAAGCCGCCCTTGACCTTGGGATTTTTGGCGTAGGCGGCAACGCGGCTGATGAAGGCCGAGAACATCAGGTCGTCACGCTTGGTGACCTCGGCACTGCCGAAGTGCGGCTTGCCGTCGCCGGCCCAGTCCCAGCCCGAGAAAAAGGTTGCGATATCGTTGTATTCGTCCCACGTGGCCGGCACCTTCAGTTGCTTGCCAGTCTTCTCCTTGTAGCGCGCCTGCATCTGCGGATTGCTGAAAACATCGGAGCGGTACTTCATGTAATGACGGTCACCGTCCACCGGGTACTGCACCAGCTGGTTGCCCCAGGTCGCCACGTCGCGGTAGTTGGCCGTCACATCCTTCATGCCGCTGACAGCCTCGTAGGCCGCCGGCACCGGCGCCAGATAACTTTGCACATCGCCGATCCACAGCGAGGGATAGAACAGAACGTCGTATGCGGCCTGCCCGGTCTGGAACGGAATCATGATCCGCTGGTACAGATCGCCAAACGGAATATGGACCACATCGACCTTGGCACCCGTCAGGTCCTGGAACTGCTTGGCATGGACATCGGTCGGCTCGCCCAGCACCGGCACCGCGTGCGTGATGATCTTCAGGGTGCGGCCCTTGTAGCTCTTCTTGGCCATGGCTTCGAACGAGCACATGCCGGGAACGTCGGCCGCCGATCCGTATTTGCCGTAGTCGCCGTACTTGCTGTAGTTGATGTCGGCAGCCTGCGCGCCGCTGGCGGCCAACTGCAGCAAGGCGGCGGCCACCGCCGTCAGCAGAACCGGTTTGTTCCGCTTCCTGGCAGAGAGTGGGGTGTGAGTCGATGTGTGTTTCATTTGTCTTCCTCGTTAATGGTTTATGAGCACTGCGGGTTTAGGGAATGAGCACGGCACGCCCGTGTATCTTTCCGTTATGGAGATCCTTCAAGGCCTGGTTGGCATCGGCCAGCCGGTATTCGACCGTCGTCAGATTGACGAGGCCACGATCGGCGAGGGCCATCAGTTCGTACAGATCGGCCCAGGTACCCACCAGATTGCCGATGATGTTTTTCTCGGTGATGACCAGGTCCACCGTCGGCACCTTGACGTCTTCGCCGTAGCCGACGACGTAATAGCTGCCCATGGCGCGCGTCATCGCCAGGCCTTTTTTGGTGGTGCCGTGTTCGCACACGAAATCGATCACCGCCTCGGCGCCCTGGCCGTTGGTCAGCGACAGCACGGCCTCGACCTCGTTGCCGTCGGCCAGCACAATGTGATCGGCGCCGCTCTTGCTGGCCAGATTGAGTGAAGCTTCGGACTTGTCGACCACGATGATGTCGGCCGCGCACATGGCCTTCAGGCACTGGATGCCGATGTGCCCCAGACCACCGGCACCGATCACCACGCAGCGGTCGCCCGGCAGCAGATTGCGCGTGACCTTCTTGACCACGTGGTAGGCGGTGAGGCCGGCGTCGGCATAGGGCGCCACGTCCTTCGGCGCCAGCGTGCGCGGCAACGCAATGATGTTGCGCTCCGAGGTGCCCAGGTACTGCGCATAGCCGCCGTTCGAATCGAGGCCGGGAAACTTGCCGTCGCCGTGCATGTCGTGGCCGCGGCGGCAGGCCAGGCAGGTGCCATTGGAGATTTTCGGATGGACGATGACCGGGTCGCCGACCTTCAGGTTCTCGACGTCGCGGCCGACCGCTTCGATCCAGCCGGCGTTTTCGTGGCCCAGGATGAACGGCAGCAGCGCGTCGCCGGTCGGGTCCATGTGCGGCTTCCACACGCCCTCGATGACGTGCAGGTCAGTGCGGCAGACGCCGGCGCCGCCGATGCGCACGATGACGTCGGTGGGCTTACCGATGGTGGGGTCGGGAACGTCCTCCAGCGAAACCCATTGGTCCGCGATCAGTTGTTCGTCGTAGGTTCTAAGCACCTGTGCTTTCATGTCAAGGGTCTCCTTTACCGGCAACACGCCGTTGTGCAACTGCACACCGCAGACTTCGTGCCAACTGCCATGGAACCGCGGTCAGAGGGAAAACGCGCCGGTGCGCGAGTCGCAGGCGAACAGCGACTGGACAGCGCCTGTGCAGATTGTTCACTTTCTGCACATTGAAAATTTCCGGGGTCCTCCTAGAATGGGTTCATTCCATTAGGGCAAAGTATCCTGAGGAGGAGACATGCAACATTTATCCGGGATCGACCGTGCCCGTCGCGCGCTCGAGAGCGGTCACCGTTTTCCCGCCGGAGCCCTGCCCATCACCGTGGCGGCGAGCTGGGAGCGCTGCCGCGACTACGGGCTGGCCCCGGAAGCGCAGTTGCGCGACATCGTCATCCCGTTTGCGCAAGTGCAGCAAAAGCGCGAGCGCCATGCGGAGGTCAGGCGCCTGGCGCTGGCCGAGATGCAGATTCTGTATTCGCAGATCGCCGGCTCGAATTTCGTGATCGCCTTTGCCGACGCCGAAGGCACCGTGCTCGACACCCTCAGCGACCAGCACTTTGCCGACAGCCGTGCCGGCAAGGCCATCATTCCGGGCAGCATCTGGACCGAGCCCGAACGCGGCACCAACGCGCTCGGACTGGCCGTGCTGGAAATGTCACCGGTGGCTATTTATGGGCGTGAGCATTACTTCAGTTGCCACAGCCAGCTCAGCTGTATGGCGGCGCCGATCATGAATGCCGAAGGAAAGATTGCCGGCTTGATCGATGCCTCCTGCTCCAGCGAGGCGCGTCAGCAGCACACCCATGCGCTGGTGAAAATGGCTGCAGCCACGGTCGAAAACAGTCTCATCTACCAAGAACGCCCGGATCACTTTATTTTTGCCTTTCATCCGCGTTCCGAGTATCTCAATACCTTGTCGTCCGGGTTGATTGCAGTATCGCGGGACGGTGAAATTGCGTCGATAAATCGACCAGGACAATCCCTGCTGGCTGGCTTGGTGGCGACACAGGGTATGCATTTCGAAGCGCTGTTTGACGGCAAATTTGGCGTTGCCATGGAAAACCTGATGAGCGGCGGCATCATCCGAATTCGTGACCGGGCAGGCAGTTGCGTGTTCATGGCCTGCCGACAGATTGGTACGCGCAACCTTTCAACCCAATCACTGCGCACCTCGTTCCGGTCAGAAACACAAAAGGTCGCCATCGTGCGCGAGCAGGTCGACATCGGTTTCGTGTGCCAGGATGCGACGCTGCGCCACGCGATGGTCGGGCTGGAAAAGGCCACGCGCCTGAAGATGTCGGTTCATCTGCTCGGCGATACCGGCACCGGCAAGGAGTTGATGGCCCGCCATGTGCACGCGCTGAGCGGCCGCAAGGGAGAGTTCGTCGCGCTGAACTGCGGCGCGGTTCCGGAAGCCCTGTTCATCTCGGAGATTTTTGGCCATGAACGCGGCGCCTTCACCGATGCCCGCCAAGATGGCGCGCCGGGATTGGCACGACTGGCCGACGGCGGAACGCTGTTCCTGGACGAGGTGGCCGACATACCGATGGCCTCGCAGACGGCGTTGCTGCGTTTTCTGGACAGCATGGAAGTACGCCCCGTGGGCGGCAAGAAGACCCATCGGGTCGACGTGCAGATCGTGTCGGCCAGCAACCGCGATCTGGCCGAGCTGGTGGCCGCGCGCCAGTTCCGTGCCGACCTGCTGTACCGCCTGAACGCCTACACGCTGAAGCTGCCAGCCTTGAAGCGAAGGCAGGATTTTGCGGCCATCGTCAAGCGGCTGATGGATGAACTGGCGCCGCAAGCCGCCATCACCGATGCGGCCATCGAATTGCTGCGCAAGGCGGACTGGCCGGGCAACATCCGGCAGCTCAGAGGCACGCTGCAGCGCGCCCTGGTGCGCAGAAACATGGAGTTCATCGACGAGGAATCGTTCGACGATATCGGCAGCTCAAAGGATCTGGTGATCGACGTCTGCGACGACTGCCGGGGGCATCCGCTGAACCAGCACAAGTGCCGGGAAATTCGGTCTATCTATCTGGCTGCGGGCCGCAATATTTCCGTCACCGCGCGATCCCTGGGGCTTTCGCGAACTACCGTCTACAAGCACGTTGGTTGATGCCGGGCTACGGTGCCAGCGCAAGCTGGATGGCCAACACGCGATCCGCGTTCATGCTGGCGATCGGGATGGCGAGATCGCGTGGAATGCCGCCCGAGAGTTGCAGCGCCAGATATTGGCCACAACAGACGATCAGGAGCGACGCGAAGTTGTCGACGCCGCCGCTATTCAATTCGAGCGCGAAATGAGCCCGCTGGCTGATAGCTTGTTTTGGGTGTGCTACGCACGCGGGCACTCGTCGCAGTGTTCAGGAACACCGCTTCGCTCACTCACCAACTGATGCGCTGATCGACCTCGAAGTCCGGTCCGGGTTGCGTTACCAAATCTCAATCCGAGCCAAGTTGACTGCCCTCACCAGGTTGCGCATCACATTCATCCCAGAGCGGTGGCCCGCGTGCCGGGGTGATATGGGGTGGCTCTGAGTCAACCCTTATTTGATCGAGTATTTGCCTCACAAATAAGTTGGAAAACATCGTAAATACGGGCGATGAGCACCACCCATAAATAGTGCGAGGGGTGCTTGGGGGGAACCGGTTTTACAGGCTCGATCTGGGTTGGTATCACGTTACCCGGTGCCAACCCATATGCGCCCACCACTGTGGTGGTTTGCCCGACCGACACTGCATCCTACGGTGGCGGCGACACCATGGCGGCAATGCGGCCGATGAGCTCCAGTGGCATTTTGGGTGATCTCATCTGTTTTGCACCGCGCTTGTCGTGTTCGCCGTCGGCAACAACACCCGGCCATTTCATCAAACACTCCGTCGACCACGCAGACATGGAAATGCAAATGCTCGTTCAGACTGGAACCGACCCCCTGCACACCGGGGTTTACGGTGACAGACCCATGAGAACCTCGTCAAGTGCAGCCAGCAAGCGCCACACATCCTTCGCGCTGGTCGCCGGGCTGCACAGCAGCATGTTGTGAAACGGCGTGATCAGCACGCCCCGGTTGAGCAGCGCCAGATGCAGCAGGCGCTCCAGATCGTCGTCCATCATGGCCTGCGCCTGGCTGCCGTTGCGCGGCGGTGTCGGGCCAAACTGAAATTCACAGCGCGCACCGACCTGCGTCACGCACCAGGGCAGGCCGTGGCGGGCAATGCACGCGCGCAAGCCCTCGGCCAGTTCGGTACAACGCGCGATCATGTGCGCAAAGGCCGCGTCGGTGGCCACCTCCGCCAGTGTGGCGCGCATCGCCGCCAATGTGAGCCGGTTGGCGGTGAGCGTGGTGCCAATGCCGCTGTGGCCCGGTGGCGCATCACGCTTGGCCTGCATGGCGCGTGCGGCCAGCGCTTCGCTCATGCCGTAGACGGCGCACGGCAGGCCTCCGGCAATGGGTTTACCCAGCACCAGCGCGTCGGGCTGCAAGCTGTGGGCGCGCGCATAGCCGCCAGGGCCGCTGCTGAAGGTATGCGTTTCATCCAGCACCAGCAGCGCGCCATGCTGGTGAATCAACGCCTGCGCCTGCGGCCAGAAATCGGCATCGGGCAAGACCATGCCCACGTTGGTCATGACCGGCTCGGCCAGCACGCAGGCTACGTCCCCCGCCTGCAACGCGGCTTGCAAGGCTGGCAGGTCGTTGAACTCGACGACCACCGTGTGAGCCGTCAGGTCATGCACCTGACCGAGCAGGCTGCTGCGCGCGGTGGGCACGCCGTCCACCAGATCGACAAACACGTCATCCACCGTGCCGTGGTAACAGCCGTTGAACACCAGCAGCTGCTTGCGCCCGGTGGCGGCGCGCACCCAGCGCAACAGAAAACGGTTGGCATCGCTGGCCGACAAGGCCATCTGCCAGCGCGGCAAACCAAAGCGGCGCGCCAGCTCCGCCCCCACCCAGGCGGCATCCTCTGAGCTGAGCATGGTGGTGCACCCGTGCGCCACCTCGCGCTGCACCGCGGCCACCACGGCGGGCGGCGCGTGGCCGAACATGGCCCCGGTGTCGCCGAGGCAAAAGTCCACGTAATCCAGTTCGTCGGCATCGCTCAAATGCGCGCCCTTGGCCGTGGCCACCTGCAGCGCAAACGGCGTGGCCCAGTCGCTCATCCAGTGCAGCGGCACGCCAAACAACCAGTGCGGCGCAGCTTGCTGGGCCAAGGCCTGGGACTTGGGGTGAGTAGCAATAAAACGGGTGCGCTCCTGCTGCGCCAAGGCAGCGCGTGTAGCAACGGTATTTACAGGCATTTTTGGCCTCTGGCCCTTTTATTTATTGGGTCAACAGCTATTATTTTCATACCAACAAGAGCAAATGCTCGCGCTCCCACGAGCTGATGACGCGGTTGTAGGTGGCGTATTCGAGTTCTTTCACGGCGCAAAAGGCTTGCACAAAAGCCGGCCACAACACCTCGGCCATGGCATCGCAGCCGCGCATGCGCGCAATGGCATCCTCCAGGTGGCGAGGTAGTTCGTAGTCGCGGTCCCAGGCGCTGCTGTCCATCGGGTCGGTGGGCTGGAGTTGCTGCATCATGCCCAGGTAGCCGCACGCCAGCGTGGCCGCTGTGGCCAGATACGGGTTGACATCCACGCCCGGCACACGGTTTTCAACGCGGCGGTTGTGCGCATTCGACTTGGGCACGCGGATGCCGCAGGTGCGGTTGTCCAGCCCCCACTGCACGTTGATCGGGGCCGACATGAAGCGTGACAGGCGCCGGTACGAATTGACATACGGCGCCAGCATCGGCATCACCTGCGGCACGTACTTTTGCAGCCCGCCGATGTAATGGTTGAACAGGGTGCTGGCCGAGCCGTCGGGCTTGGAGAAGATGTTTTGACCCGTGGCCGCATCCAGAATGCTTTGGTGAATGTGCATGGCGCTGCCGGGCTCCATCTCCATCGGCTTGGCCATGAAGGTGGCAAAAATGCCGTGGCGCAGCGCCGTCTCGCGCACCGTGCGTTTGAACAGAAACACGCGGTCGGCCAGGTCCAGCGGGTCGCCGTGGCTGAAGTTGATTTCCATCTGGCCCGCGCCAGCTTCGTGGATCAGCGTTTCCACGCCCAAGCGATGGATGTTGCAAAAGCTGGACAGCTCCATAAAGAACGGGTCAAAGTCGTTGACCGCGTCGATCGAATACGACTGGCGACCGGCTTCAGACTTGCCGGTGCGCCCCAGCGGCGGCTGCAGCGGCTCGTGCGGATTTTGCTGGCGCGCCACCAGATAGAACTCCATCTCGGGGGCAACCACCGGCCGCCAGCCCTGCTTTTCATAAAGCGACACCACATGGCGCAGCACGCTGCGCGGGGCCAGTTGCACCGGCGCGCCATCTTCCTCCAGACAGTCGTGGATCACCACCGCCACCGGCTCGGCCGCCCACGGCACCACGCGCACCGTGGCTGCATCGGGCCGGCACAGCATGTCGGGGTCGGTGTCGCCCACGTGCGGGCCGTTGTCGGGCTGTTGGCCGTTGACGGTGTTGAGCAGCACGCTCTTGGGCAGGCGCATGTGGCCGGCTTGCTCAAACAGGTCACGCGGCAGGATCTTGCCGCGTGCGATGCCGGTCATGTCCGGAATGACGCACTCCACTTCGTGGATGTGATGTTGGGCCAAAAAGTCGGTCAGGGTGGAGTTCATGGCAGAGTGCCCGCCAGTCTGGCGGGAAGTGGTTCAGCCCCATGATAAGAACTCCGGCGCTGCGCCGCCAGGGCCACTTGGCTGCGGCCGGGCCATGCCAGTTGCAAGGCTTTACAGGGCGCTGCGCACCGACACCGACAGCGCACGCAACCGCTGGTGCAAACACAGCACTGCGCGGTCTCGGCTCAGCAGCAGCGCCTGATGCGCCACCGCCAGGTCGATGAATTTCTGATCGTCCGCATCCTGGCAGATCACGGGTGCCCGGGGTGCCAACGGCACCCGCACGGCGAGGGCATCGAACTGGGCCATGACATTCTGTGCACTGACGCCCCGCGCGGCCAATTGCGCCACGATGTTCGGGTACCCCAGCACGCGTGCGAGTTCGTCGCGCATGTCCGCACTGGCCAGCCAGCGGTGCGAGCCGGCGCGCAGGGCGCGTTGCCATGGCTCGGACTGCGGGTCTTGAAAAACCCAGCCGTCCAGCACGATGTTGGTGTCAAGCACCAGAGGCGTCATGCGCAGCCTGTGCGGGTCTGAGCGGCGTCACCCGGCCCGCCACCATGTCGAAGCGAAACAGCCGGCATTCGATCGGGCCGTTCCACATCGGAACCCGCCGGGTTTCCTTCAGCCGCATGCGCCCGGGCAGTTTCAGGTCGGGCGTGAGCACCCAGGCGCTCCAGCCGGCAAAGTGTTTTTTCCAGTGACTGGCCAACTGACGGAAGAAATCGGCCCCGTCGTCGGTCTGCGCGTGTTCACGCACCGCCTTGGCCACGCCGCCAACGTCAATGCGCTCGCCATACGGCGGGTTGAGCAATAAGACGCCGCCGGCCGGGCCCACTGCCACCGGCGGCAAGCGTTGCAAGGCGTCGCCACCACGGAACTCAATCACCCGCGCCACCCCGGCGCGCTCGGCGTTGCGCTGGGCAAAGTCCACCATCCGGTGCGCCACGTCACTGCCAAACAGCAAGGTGGGTTGATCGGGTCCGGGCTCCACCACGGCTTGCGCCGCTTCCTGTTTGAGGGCCTGCCACTCGGCAGCGCGAAACGGCTGAAATCTTTCAAAGGCAAAGTGACGCTGGCCGCCGGCGGGCATGTTGCACGCCATTTGCGCCGCCTCGATCAGAATCGTGCCGCTGCCGCAACACGGGTCGTACAGCGGTTGCAGGTCACCTTCGCCGTCGAGCCAGCCGCTGGCGGCAATCATGGCCGCGGCCAGGGTTTCCTTCAACGGCGCGTCCCCCTTGTCCACCCGCCAGCCGCGTTTGAACAAGGGCTCGCCTGAGGTGTCGATGTAGAGCGACGCGATGTCGGTGGTCAGATGCGCGTAGATGCGCACGTCGGGCCACTGGGTGTTGACGTCGGGGCGCACGCCACCGGCCACCACCCTGAAACGGTCGCACACCGCGTCCTTGATCTTGAGCGCGGCAAAGTTCAGGCTGGTCAACGGGCTGTGTTGCGCGGTGACCTCCACCTTGATGCTCTGACGCGGCGTAAACCAACGCTCCCACGCCACTTCACTGGCGGCGCGGTACAGGTCTTGTTCGTTGCGATAGTCGGTCAGGCTCAGCAGCACCAGCACGCGCTGCGCCAACCGGCTGTAAAGATTGAGCCGCAGGGCGTGTTCAAAGTGCGTGCGCACCGCCACGCCGCCGCGCTGGCGCGTGATGCAGCCCGGCGGCAGTTGCGTAATGCGCAAGACCTCGTTGGACAGGAAGTCCTCCACGCCAGCGGCGCACGGGAGAAAAAGTTGGAGCTGGTTCATCGCCTTCGGCGCAATCTCCGCGCTCCTACTCTGGCGCGACGAACTGCGTGCTGTCTCTGAATGGGGTCAGGTCGACTCGTTCATCGCCTTACGGTGACGTTCGACAAATTCCTTGTAGGTGTCCACGCCGCGAATTTGCAAGATGGTGTTGCGCACGGCTGCCTCCACCAACACCGCAATGTTGCGCCCCGCCACCACCTGAATCACCACCTTGCGTACCGGCACATCCAAAACATCCTGCGTCAAGGGTTCGTAGGGGATGCGCTCATACTCGCGCTCCAGGGTTTCCTTGCGCACCAGGTGCACGATCAGTTGAAGCCGCTTGCGCCGACGCACTGCCGTCTCGCCAAAGATGCCACGAATATCCAGCAGGCCGATACCACGCACCTCCAACAGGTTTTGCAGCAGTTCAGGGCAACGTCCTTCAATGGTGTTCTGGTTGATGCGGTACAGATCAACAGCGTCGTCGGCCACCAGACCGTTGCCGCGCGAAATCAACTCCAGACCCAGTTCGCTCTTACCCAAACCGGACTCGCCGGTGATCAGCACACCCAAGCCCAGAATGTCCATGAACACGCCGTGCATGGAGGTTCTGTCAGCAAAATGTTTGCTCAGGTAGGCACGCAACACGTCAATCACGTAGGCAGACGAGCCCGGGGTGGCAAACATGGGAATTTGCGCGCGTTCGCACATTGAGCTGAGCGATTCCGGTGCCACCTGACCGTCGGCAAGTACCAGCACTGGGGGTTCCAACGTCACGATGCGAGCAATCCGCCGCGAACAATCCTCAGGTGTGGCATTGGTCAGATAGGCCACTTCGCGCTCACCCAAAATCTGGACGCGATACGGATGAATGTAGTTGAGATAGCCCACCAAATCGGCGCCCGAGCGAGCCGCACGCACAGCCACTTCGTCAAAACGACGTTCAGAGGCACCCAAACCGGCAATCCATTCCCAGCGCAAGGTCGCGCGAAACGCCTCAAAGAGCACGTCAGCGCTGATGACGGTAGGTTTCACGGCAGAACGAGGAAAAAGAGTCGACCGGAATTCAGTTTGACTGAACCGACTGCCATTGGGCAATCTGGGCATGAAGGGCCACAGCGTCCCGACTTGTCAGCAACTGTTCGCGCAATTCCGTGTCGCTGAGCATTTCCGCAATTTCCGACAGAATTTCCAGGTGCCGCTGGGTGGCCGCCTCAGGGACCAATAGAAAAATCATCAATGCGACCGCTTGTTCGTCAGGGGCGTCAAAGCCGATGGGGTGCGCCAGTTGAAACACCGCCGCCATCGGCGACTTCAAGCCCTTGATGCGGCCGTGCGGAATGGCTACTCCATGCCCTAGGCCAGTAGAGCCCAGTCGCTCGCGCGAAAACAGACTGTCGGTCACCAGTGCTCGGCTCAAGCCATGCAGATTCTCAAATAGCAAACCGGCCTCTTCAAAAGCCCGTTTTTTACTCGAGACGTCAACCTGGACAAGGACGTGCTCGGCGGTAAGGATGGAGGCGAGTCGGTTCATGGAAGAATTATGCACTCTGGCGCGCGGACAAAAAAAAGCCGCTCGCATCAGCGGGCGGCTCCAAGCCCAGTTTACGCTTACATCAGCCGTTTGGGGGCGGCATGGTGATGTGATTGCACACGGTCCTTGTGGCGCACCACCTGTCGGTCAAGCTTATCCATCAGCTCGTCGACCGCTGCATACAAGTCCTGATGGGCGCTTTCGGCAAACAGATCAATGCCCTTGACGCGGATATTGCATTCAGCCTTCTGACGTAACTCCTTTTCCTTGAGGTTTTCCAACGTCAACAACACCTTGACATCGACCACCTGGTCGAAGTGGCGTTTGATACGGTCGAGCTTGGTGGTGACGTAACTCCGCAGGGCGGGAGTGACTTCCAAGTGGTGGCCGCTGATCGTCAAATTCATAAAAAGCCTCCTGGGCGTTGGGTTGAACAGGTTGCCGACGCCCGTCGACAACCACAAAAACTGACGTGTTGGCACCAACTATGCCCCGGCCGTGCAGTGAATGCAACGCCTTTTTATGTTGCGCTGCAACATCGGATGGAATTGAGTCGTTGACAGGCACAAGATCACGCGCTGGCGATGCCATAATCCCCAGAGTTTTTTACGGACGCACCATCTTGGAACACCCTCCCAGTCGGTAGCTTTCGGCCCCAAACGGTCATCAGGGTCGAAAGCCAATCGCTTTATTGACACTGAACCCCACCTTGTTTTGGGAGTGAGCGCATGCTCAACATCTTTACCCTTGCCAACGGCCGCCTGTTCCAGGAAGAAATCGAATCGCTGGAAGAGTTGTCGCGATTTCAGCCGATCTGGGTTGACCTGGAGTCGCCCACGCTTGAAGAAAAGCGCTGGATCAAGCAATACTACGGCCTGTCCATCCCCGAAGACGCGATGGACGAGGACATTGAAGAGTCCGCACGCTTCTACAAAGAAGACAACGGCGATCTGCATATCCGCAGCGACTTTTTGGTCGCTGATGACGACGAGCCGCACACTGTGCGCGTCGCTTTTATCCTGAACCTGGTCAACGACGCGCTCAAGAGCAAGGGCGTGCTGTTTTCGATCCACGACGAAGACGTGCCGGTGTTCCGGCTGTTGCGCATGCGTGCCCGGCGCGCGCCCGGCTTGATTGAAGACGCCAAGGAGGTCTTGCTCAAGCTCTTTGACGCCGACGCCGAATATTCCGCCGACACGCTGGAAGAAATTTACGATGAGCTGGAAAAAGCCAGCGCCAAGGTGCTCTCAGGGGACGTGACTGACGCGCTGGCTGGCGAGGTGCTGGCGGCCATCGCGCACCACGAGGACATGAACGGGCGCATCCGCCGCAACGTGATGGACACCCGGCGCGCGGTCAGCTTCATGATGCGCACCAAGATGCTCAACGCCGAGCAGTTTGAGGACGCGCGCCAGATCCTGCGCGACATTGATTCGCTCGATTCGCACACCGCGTTCCTGTTCGACAAGATCAACTTCTTGATGGATGCCACGGTCGGTTTCATCAACATCAACCAGAACAAGATCATCAAGATTTTTTCGGTGGCCAGCGTCGCCTTGCTGCCGCCCACGCTGATTGCCAGCATCTACGGCATGAACTTCAAGTTCATGCCTGAGCTGGACTGGCAGGCTGGCTACCCGTTTGCACTGTTGCTGATGCTGTGCAGCGCGCTGGTGCCCATGTGGTACTTCAGAAAACGCGGATGGCTGAAGTGACGTGGCGTGCATGAGCGTGCAGGCATGAAGGTTAACGGCATTCCTTACCGCACCATCTGGCTCAAGCCCGATGATGCGCGTGTGGTCCAGGTGATCGACCAGACCCGGTTGCCGCACGCCTTTGAGGTGGCCGATCTGCGCACGCTGGACGACGCTTGCCGTGCCATCTGCGACATGACCGTGCGCGGCGCGGGCCTGATTGGCGCCACGGCGGGATGGGGCATGTACCTGGCCAGTTTGCAGGCGCCTGATTACGGGTTTGACGCCTTCATGCGTGCGGCCGGTGCCCGGCTAACCGCCACCCGGCCCACTGCCGCCAATCTGGCCTGGGCGGTGCGCCGCGTACTCGCGGCACTGTCCGTGGGGTGCGATGCGGCGCAAGGGCGCCAGATTGCCCAACAGACCGCCTGTGCCATCGCCGACGAAAACGCCACGCATTGCTACCAAATTGGGCAGCATGGGCTGGGCGTGTTGACGGAACTTGCCCGGCGCAAGCAGGGGCAGTGCATCAACATCCTGACGCACTGCAATGCGGGCTGGCTGGCGTTTGTCGATCATGGTTCGGCCACCGCGCCGATTTACGCCGCGCATGACGCTGGCATCGACCTGCACGTGTGGGTCGATGAAACCCGCCCGCGCAACCAGGGGGCCAGCCTGACCGCTTGGGAACTGGGTCAGCACGGCGTGCCGCACACGCTGATTGCCGACAACGCCGGTGGTCACTTGATGCAGCACGGGCTGGTGGACCTGGTCATCACCGGCGCCGACCGGGTGACAAACTGCGGCGATGTGGCCAACAAGATCGGCACCTATCTGAAGGCGCTGGCCGCGCGTGACAACGGCGTGCCGTTTTACGTGGCGCTGCCGTCTTCCACCTTTGACTTTACGCTGGGTGACGGTGTGGCGGGTATTCCGATTGAGGAGCGCGACGCCAGCGAAGTGCGCTGGGTGCCCGGCAAGAATGCGCAAGGCGAGCTGACGTCCGTGCAGATTTGTCCTGACACCACGCCAGCGCGCAACTGGGGGTTTGACGTGACGCCGGCGCGCCTGGTGACGCAGCTGATCTGCGAGCGCGGGCTGTGTGACGCCAGCGAAGTCGGCATCGCCGCACTGTTTGGGGCGAGACCGTGACATGGTGACCGAGGCGTTGGACGGTGTCATCAAATACTGCAGCCAGCGTGTCGTGGGCAACTTTGCGCTGGCCCCTGAGTGGGAACAGCTCAATGAGGCGCGCACGCAGCTGTTTGATTTGGGGTTGATCGGCGTGACCGGTCAGGGTGTTGGGTACGGCAACCTGAGCGTGCGCACGCAAGGCGATCAATTTGTGATTACCGCCAGCGCCACCGGTGCACTGCGCGTGCTGTCGCCGCAGCATTACTGCCTAGTCGAGTCATTTTCTGTGGCGAACAACACCGTGCGGTGTCGTGGCGCGATGGACGCGTCGTCTGAGTCGATGACGCATGGTGCCATCTATCAGGCCAACGTGGCGGCGCGCTGTGTTGTGCATGTGCACAGTCGCTTGCTGTTTGACACTTTGTTGCACAGGCATGCTCTGCATACCGCAGCAGACATTCCCTACGGCACGCCCGCTATGGCGCAAGCGGTGTCAAGTTTGGTGGCGGCGCAACCCGCGTTACCCATTCTGTTTGTGATGACCGGTCACGACGAAGGTGTCGTGGCCTATGGTGCCGATATCGCATCGACGACCGCGTTGATCGTTCAAAGTTTTCAAGGGGCCATGACATGATCAAGATCGGCATCATCGGCGGTAGCGGGCTCGACAACCCCAACATTCTCGACCAGCAACGCGACCTGAGCGTGGAGACGCCCTGGGGCGCGCCGTCAGCGCCGCTCAAGCTCGGGCAAATCAAAGGCGTGGACGTGGTCTTGCTGGCGCGCCATGGGCGTGAGCACACCATCACCCCCAGCCGGGTCAACTACCGTGCCAATATTCAGGCTCTGAAAGACGCCGGCTGTACCCATGTGCTGGCCACCACAGCGGTGGGTTCGTTGCGTGAGGAAATCGGGCGCGGTCATTTGGTCATCATCGACCAGTTCATCGACGCCACCAAACAGCGCGCCATGACGTTTCACGAGTCGTTTGCGCCGCATCATCCGGTGCATGCCCCCATGGCCGATCCGTTTGATGCCGGCCTGCGCGAAGCCTTGATCGCCACCTGTCAGCGGCTTGGCTTTGAATTTCACCCGCGTGGGACGGTGGTGACGATTGAAGGTCCACGCTTTTCAACGCGCGCTGAATCCAACATGTTTCGCGCCTGGGGTGCCGACATCATCAACATGTCGGTGGCCACCGAAGCGGCGCTGGCCAATGAAGCCGGTCTGCCGTACGCAGCGGTGGCCATGAGCACCGACTACGACTGCTGGAAGGTGGATGAGGCGCCAGTCACTTGGGACGCCATCCTGCAAGTTTTCAACAGCAACGCCCAAAAAGTGACGCAGCTGTTGATTGAAACGATCGCGCTGCTGGCCACCAAAGCGGGCGGCGAACAGCAGGGCACCTGACGCTTATTTGGCGCGCAGTTCGCGCCGCAGAATCTTGCCCACCGGCGTCTTGGGCAACTCGGTGCGGAATTCGATCACCTTGGGCTGCTTGTAGCCGGTGAGGTTTTCCTTGCAATAGGCGCGTACCTGATCTTCAGTCAGGTCGGGATCTTTGCGCACGATCACCAGCTTGACCGCTTCACCCGATTTTTCATCGGGCACGCCCACGCAGGCGCACTCCATGATGCCTTCCATTTGTGAAACCACATCTTCGAGCTCGGTTGGGAACACATTAAAGCCGCTCACCAGAATCATGTCTTTCTTGCGATCGACGATCTTGAAGAAGCCGCGCGCGTCCATCACGCCCACGTCGCCCGACTTGAAGTAACCGTCAGGCGTCATGACCTTGGCGGTTTCATCGGGGCGCTGCCAGTAACCGGCCATCACTTGCGGGCCCTTGATGGCAATCTCGCCCGACTCACCCAGCGCCACTTCGTTGCCGTCGTCGTCTAGCAGCTTGATCCAGGTGTTGGGCACCGGCACCCCGATGGTGCCCGAGTATTCGGTGACGGTGATCGGGTTGGAGGTGGCAATCGGCGAGGTCTCGCTCAAGCCGTAACCTTCACAAATCGCGCATCCAGTCTTTTCAAACCATAGCTTGGCCACCGCGCTTTGCACGGCGGTGCCGCCGCCCGCAGACACCACCAGGCTCTTCCAGTTGACCTTGCCGAAATCCGGGTGATTGGCCAGACCGTTGAACAACGTGTTGACCGCTGGAAAGACGTGCACCTTGTGCTTGACCAGTTCGCCCAGCAGTGCTGGAAAGTCGCGCGGGTTGGGAATCAGGATCAGCTTGCCGCCCATGCGCATCGACTGCATCATGTTCACGGTAAAGGCGAAGATGTGATAGAGCGGCAGCGCACACACGCTGTTGACCTGTTCGTCGGCCGGAATCTTCTTGAGGGCCGGTTGAAACCAGGCGTCAGACTGCAACAGGTTGGCCACCAGGTTGCGCTGCAACAGCACAGCACCCTTAGACACACCCGTGGTACCGCCGGTGTACTGCAGAACGGCCACGTCGTCGGGCTTGATGGTGATCTTTTTCAGGCTACCACTACCAGCCTTGGCCAGTGCCGCGTTGAAGCGCACCGCATCAGGCAGGTTGTAGGCGGGCACCATCTTCTTGACGTTGCGCACGACGTAGTTCACCAGCGAACCCTTGAGCAAACCCAACTGGTCACCCATGGCGCATAAAACAACGTGCTTGACCGGCGTTGCGGCGATGCATTTCTCCAGCGTGGCTGCAAAATTTTCCAGAATGAATATGGCTTTGGCGCCCGAGTCCTTGAGCTGATGCTCCAGCTCTCGCGCGGTGTACAGCGGATTGACGTTGACCAGCGTGAAGCCGGCACGCATGATGGCCGCCACCGCAATCGGATACTGCATCACGTTGGGCATCATCACCGCTATGCGGTCACCTCGCGCCAGGCCGAGTCCCTGCAGATAGACGCCCAGGGTCTGGCTGATGTCGTCGACCTGCGCGTAACTGAGCTCCTTGCCCATGAAACTGTAGGCGCTGCGCTTGGCAAATTTCTTGAAACTCTCTTCCATCATGTCGACGATGGACGCATAACGGTCAACGTCGATGTCTGCCGGCACGCCTTCAGGATAGCTCTTCAACCAGATACGTTCAGCCATGTCTAACACTCCGGGTTGTGAATCAAAACGAGGCATTCTCGCACTTTGTCAGCTTCTGTAAGCTAGGGTTTCCCTAGGAAAAACTAGAGAAAAGCCCCCAAAACCGCACTGGGTCTTGGGGGCTTGAGAGAGGCATCGCAACCGCTGTTGCGAAACAGGTTAGATGTGTCAGGACTTAAGTGCCACCAGCACCTCGTCCAGCATCTTCTTGGCGTCACCAAACAGCATGCGGTTGTTGTCCTTGTAGAACAGCGGGTTGTCCACGCCGGCGTAGCCGCTGGCCATCGAGCGCTTCATCACGATGCTGGTCTTGGCCTTCCAGACCTCCAGCACCGGCATGCCGGCGATCGGGCTGGTGGGGTCGTCTTGCGCGGCCGGGTTGACGATGTCGTTGGCACCAATGACCATG
>Ga0172368_10002294_pt1 | contig 24557 bp, 33 predicted proteins | sample Lak11m_FD_114540 | JGI IMG/M metagenome (GOLD analysis project Ga0172368, IMG submission 114540) | Freshwater microbial communities from Kabuno Bay, South-Kivu, Congo - kab_022012_11m | ecosystem: Environmental > Aquatic > Freshwater > Lake | place: Democratic Republic of the Congo: South-Kivu...
AGCCCTGTGCGGGAGATTTCTATTAGCGTGTTTTCAATAGCTGATTTTAGTAGAGGGTAATCTAAATGATTAAGACTAAAATCGAGATCCTCGGAAAATCGAGGACTCTGAAAAGCAAGTCGTAAAGCAGTCCCACCCTTGAAAAATATTAAATCAGATGATTTTTGAGAATAAAAAATGGAAAGAAAAAGATGCTGAAAATATTCCCGGTAGACATTTGTCGATGATGTTTGGAGTTTGACGGAGAGAGAGTCTAGTCTAGTAGATGAGATCATGGTTAGTTGCTCCCGATAGTACTTGTTTGGTAAGAGTGTTAAGCGAGGTTAAGCTGAATAGTGAGGCATAATGAAGAGCCTTGTCATGATCAAATTTATTGTAGGTAATGTCGATTCGATCATTGAGCACTTTGTTTTTGAGAATGACAAAATAGAGATAATCAACCAGGGCCTTTTCTGGATCTGCCATCAGGAAAGGTTGATTATCTTTGTCGATTAAAGAGTAGCCAGTAAAGGCAGATTTTTTGATTGTGTTGTAGGTGAAGTCAACACCATCAAAACTAAATTGGCGAGTAGGCTTGGTAGTTATGGCGGTAATGGAGTAAATAGTTTCTGGAATAAGATGATAGTATGAAAGAGCAAATTCGAGAGAAAGATAGGAGGGGACATAAAGAGCGTTGCTAATTACTTCTAGTTTGGATCTATTGGTTTTGAGCATGTAGAGGCCCTTTTTGAGTCGAAGGAAGAGGTCGGAACTAACTTGAGTCTCTAAAAAATACTTGGTGGTGGTTGGAGATGAATTGAACAGGCGCGAAAAAGTAAGCGGGGTAAATATACGGAGATTGTGCTCAAGTAGTTGTTGTTGAACGTTGATTGGTTTCAGTAAAGTGTTCATTTGTGCCTTTTTCTGAAATAACAATAGTTGATTTGAGGAAGGTTGTCAAGTAAAGGCTCAGCGCAATAACCCGAGTTTATCTACCCAATAAGTGGCAGTCGACTGGACATAGTCACGGTCACCGTAGACGAAGATGAGTTGTTTGGGGTCGATATCTGCCTCGCGGAGGAGTTGGAGGCCTTTTTGGAAAGATTCTTTGTAGGCGGTGACATTGGGATTTTTGCTTTCATCGAGCTCGTTTTTGTTCATGTATGAGAGGCCGTAGATCTCGAAGTGGGTGATTTCGAGTGGATCTTCGAGCGAATGGTAAATATGAATAGTTGTTGTTATGCCTGCGGAAGTATTAAAATCAGCAAAGAAAAAAGGAAAAGAATCGGAGACGAGATCATAGTACTTGATAGCGGCGGTTTTCTTTTCTTCGGAAAGATTGGATAATTGGGTGCGGAGTTGACTGATTGGAGTAGGAGAGGGGGTATTTGTAGTAGTATGCTTGGGAGAGATGAGAACTACGAGAAGGAGAATAAGGCCACTAATGATAGCAGCAGTGAGGAAGAATTTATTTGAGATTAGTTTTTGATACATATAAGCCTAGAATCCTGGTAACTTAAGAATATTGGTGCCAAAGAGGCGAAGAATCGAGACAGAGAAGACAATGAAGAGAAGGCCAGAGAGAGCAGCAACAAAGAGGTCTCGTCCAGATTGAAGCTTTTTGGCATCGCCCGCCGCAGTCATGATCTGGAAGACTCCAACTAACATGAGAACAAGAGAAGTGGCGCCTGAGATTCCTGTGATAAAGCGAAGGATGGCCATGATGGCTGCTTGAGTAGTATATGGTAAACATCCGAGAGCTGTAGATAGTGAATCTGGACCACACGATTTGGGGAAGAATATGGGAAGCGGCTTGAGTGATGGTTGTGGAGCTCTTGGTGACTTGCTGGGTTTGGGTGTGGGGGATGAGAGGTCTGTGTTTGAGTATCCTGACTTGGTGATGTTATTGTATACTTCGAGTGCTACAGTAAAAGATCCGGGTCTTTCAAATACTTGTGGTACGCATGCCGTACGGTCGGCACAGTAGAGTAAATACATATTGTCGTGTTTGTTGTCAAGAAAATTGGTTGGGTAGGGATCATCTTCACCCTCAAATAGCCTTGGACAACCATTATAGGGGATGGGGTAGGGGTATCCTAATTGGCAGTTACTGTTACCACCACCATTATAGCGCGATAAGGCAGTAATTGCCGTTTCTGTGCTATTGATTTTTCCACCAACTTTTCCAAGTAAATGCTCCCCGGCATATTCTGCTGTTTCGAGGAGTGATTTAAATATTTTTCCTCCAGCGTCTGGCTCTGACTCCCCGATGCGACGACCAGATACAAGAGAGCCGTCGGGATTATTGTCTGCCTCAACAAAGTGAATCCCGGCAAGAATCTCACATGGGACGCCAGTAGCTTTTTCGGCTGTGGCGTATGTTTTCATAAGCTCAGGAGTTAACATACCTTTAATATTTGTTTTGAAATATTCCTGTCCCTTAGTGCTAGCTGTTGTGTATTTTGAAGAGGCAATTAGTTCGCCAAATAGTTTTCCATCACACTTGCCTTCTGGTACTTTATTTTCTTCGAAACATCCATGATGTTCTCCTGTGGCATAAGCTTCGATACTGGTTTCTTTGTATGAAGAGTACATATCACTATCACAGGGGTAGTAGCCACTAATCATCCGACGAGGATCAAAGGGGAATTTGCCACCATAGAGATAATCAACCTGATCATCGACGGTATTGCTTAAACTCATGTTAAATTCTTCAACTTCTTCGAGTTCGGAAAGAGTATCACGACTATCGTAGACTGGCTGTTTTATTTCTTGAATACTTTGACCCATGACGTCTGGAATAGTAAGAACGTGGTATTTAACTGAATCGACATCATCTTGTTGTTGTCCCCAAATCATTGCGATAAGGGCCTGTACTGAAGAGAGAGAAAAAGCTGCGGCATTTTGTTTTTCGAGCTCTGGCATAATTGCATAGTCGGGACATTTCCTTTCGGCATCAAAGAAATCTCCAGGTTGAACATAATCCATGTGTGTACCAAACCAAAGCCAAGAAAAACCTGATCGATATTTATAACAAGGATCTTCAGCAGCTACCTCTTTGTCAAGACGTTCTTTTATTTTGCTAGGAATTGCGTTGGGAGCGGCAGAAGTAGCAAAACGTACTAATGGATTTTTGATAACTATTTTTTTAAATTCTTTAATGCCGTTGGAAAGTGTATTGCGCAACATAAGATCATCTATAGCTGCGCCAAAAGCTTGAGAAATACTATTATCAAAATAGAGTCCACGTTTAATACCAATGGGAGGGGGTACTTTACACATGAATCCAGGGCAACAAATTTTCCAGACACATATACTAGGTCGAACATATCCAACGCGCCATGAGGGAGAATAGAGGGGGGCTTGCATAAGATCTATAAGCCAAGTCGGAATAGGGTTTTTCGTTAGAGCCTCTTGGACTGTTTGAGTAATTTGAGCTTGATCATCGGCAAAATTTGAGACAGCTTCGAGATTGCCGGCGTTGAGATAAAAATCATCAACTCCTTCAACTACATTTCCAATAGCAGCTGCAATTGAATCCGGGAGTTCATCATTAATTTGAAGTAAAGTTTTGCCGTTAGGCGTTTTGTAGCCCCAATCTACCCAACCCAATGGCCATTCTCCAGTTTCGTGAAGCGTAGCTTTTGTTTGTTTGGCTCGACGCACTACCAATAATTGACGGATTATTTTTTCTTCAAAAGATAGAGAGAGGTGTTGTGAGCCATAGGTAATCGGATTATCATTAGAACCAACATGGTTATATAAATTTGACTCACTTTGTATCTTGGGAAAGGTGAGACTTTCGGCATTTGAAAAATCAGTTCCAGTAAATTTATGAGAAAGTTTGGGGAGCTTACGATATGAGCATGTTCCTTCTATTCCGTTAGGATGTTTTTCGTTTGGAGGCTTAGCTGTACAAGAACTGTTAGGACTTGAGTGTTCTGTTCGCATAACGTCGGTGGTTCCAAAACGACAGAGCTCTACATCACCACCATCACAAGACCTGTCTTGATAAGTGCATTCATAGTCTCGATGATCGTATGGATTATCGCGACCACCTTCTCCTCCACAAACCCAAAGATGTTCATATTTGCGAGAGCGTTCGGCATTTTCATAGACTTGAAGATTTTTTGGGCGAATATATTTATATAAATCAAATATATCTCCAAAAAATGCATCAGAGGGAGGATTTCCTTCTTCGGAGAAGGGGGGTTGAGGTGGAACCCAGCTGGCGGCATGGACGATGGGTACAGTACATAGTACATAGTACATAGTACATAGTACTATCGAAATTAATTTGAAAATTTTCATTGTGATTTAGAAGCTAAAGTTAAATTTGGTAACGGGGGCGCCGGTGATGTTTTCGATTAAAACGAGTATCAACCAAGAAATTATGGCAAGCGCGAGTCCGGCGATGGCGAGGGTGATGGTTTGTCCTCCACCCTGTAGTCCCTTAGGATCACCACTACTAGTTAAGATTTTGAATCCACCAGCAAGAATCATGACAAAGGCGGTGAGACCAATTAGAGGAATGAGAGCAGTGAGGATGTTGCCGAAGAAGTCGGGGATTTGCGATAGTTGGGCGGCATCTGAGTTCATAAGGGAATTATAGCATCGAACAGTGTTGCGTTCGACCTGATTATTATTGTTTGTGAGAACCTCACGTCAGGAAAAATTTCCGAGACACGCTTACGCTGCTCGTTCAATTTTTCTTGACAGGTTCGCGCCTACACTGCACAAAAACAATTCAGGTCTGCACGCATCCACATTAACGTGATTTTAGTAGGCTTTGGGTGGGGTGATGTTGTCGTTCAGAATTGAGATGCCGAAGAAGTATTGAATGATCAACATGATGGCCCAAGCTGAGGCCACGACGGCTAGACCGACGAGAGCGGCCGTTATGCGATCGCGAGCTTCTTGGGTTTTGCCCTTGTCTCCACCAGAGGTGATCCATTGAATGCCACCCCAGATAAGATACATGAAGACGAGAAGAGCTGAGACGAGAAGAGCGCCCTGAACGGCACCTTTAATTAAGGTACCAATATTGGTGATGGCCACATTCTCGGGTTTGCCGATACTCAAGTCTGGCGCACCAGGAGTTGCAGCTACTACTTTGGTTACGAGATTGAACATATTATCTCCTTGTCGTACTTAGTATATGGTACTTGGTACGTGACTATTATTTTTCTATATAAATTGTATCACTTTGTAATGCCAATGCCAAAGAAGTAGTCGAGCAAGAGGTATACTGCCCAAGCGGAAGCGACAATGGCGAGGCCAATTACTCCATTGGTGATCTTGGCTCTGGCCTCTTCTAATTTGCCCTTGTCTCCACCACTCATAATCCACTGCACTCCGCCGTAGACGAGATACATAAAGGTAGCTAGCCCGGCGACAAGAATAACAGCAGAGAAGGATTTGCTTACAAAAGTGCCAAGATCTTGATTGATGGCGACGCGAGACTTAACCTCATCTTCGACGTTGACGGTGAAGGAGCCACCAGCTGCGTGGGTGACAGAAGGAAAAAAGAAGTAGGAAAGAGTGATTAGTCGAGAAAGGAAATTCTTCATAAAGTTTATCCGGCGGTTGGCCATTTGATATTTAATAAATCTAATCCGAGTGCGGACTGGAGGAACTTAACGATGACATACGAAGCGGCGAGAATGGCGAGACCGACTAAACCTTGAGTTATCTTACCTTTGGCCTCTTCTAACTTGCCTTTGTCGCCACCAGCCATGATCCATTCAATACCACCATAGAGAAAGTACATTAGGAAAGCTAAACCACCGGTAATGATGATGGTTTGCCAGAGGGTAGCCATGGTTACGGCAAATTGTTTGGGGGCGCTAGCGGGGTTGTCGCCACCAGGGACGGCGGTATTGGTAATGGCGGCATGTGCTTTGGGGATCAGTTGAAAGTTTATCAAGTTTATCAAGTTCATAAAGTTATTTAAAAGTAATTCCTTGAATAAGAGTACCGGGTTCGAGGATATCAATGCCGAGGGCGGCGCCAACGATCCAAGTGATGGCATAACTCACGGCGATAACAATCATGCCGATCGCGCCATTGGTCATCATGCCTTTGGCTTTGTCGATTTTGCCTTTGTCACCTCCGGCGGTAATCCAGTTGAGACCACCCAAAAGGAAGTAAAGGGCAAAAGCGATACCAGAAACGGCAGTGAGGACGACAAGCGAGTTACTGATCAATTTCTCAGTAGCTGTGGTTGCTCCTTCGATGCCGCCGCCGGGTTGATAGCCTCCGGGGGTAGTGATTTGACCGAATTGAAGATTGGCGGATAGTAGTTTGCTCATAGGCTCCCTGGTCCAGTAATATTAGGCGAAAGGATGGCGGCGGCGTTGCCAAAGAGGAGATATGAGACGACGCCAGTAACGGCTGCGGCACCGACCATGACAACGAGACCCATGAGCGACATGTTGATGGAGTAAGTGGCGGCGGCAATCTTTTTTTCGTCTCCAGCGGCGGTAATGTAGCTAAAGCCGGCAATCATAAGGTTAAAGAAGGCGTAGATACCAGCGGCTACAAAGAGAATGGTGATCACGTTGCTGACAAAAGAGGGGAGGCCAGTATCAACATTGCCGTAACCCGTGCTAGCAAGAGGATTATTGACTGTGCCGAAGGGTGAGGTTGCCATATTTAGAGTATTTTTAGTCCCGTTACTACTTGGATTAATTGAATAATCCAGTAGGAGGCGAAAACAACTAATAAGCCCATTATAGCAGAGGTGATAATTTTCCCACCATCTTTCACCTTGTCGGCGTTACCGGCATTACTAATGATCATGAAACCACCAACCAAGATCATAATGAAGATGACGATACCGGTGGCAACGTAGACGTTGGGGAGAATGTTGTTAATCAGGGTTGCTGAGTCGGGATAGGCGCTAGTTGCTGCTTCACCTTGAAATTTGAGACAATCCCCGAGATTTTGTGGACACGACATAGTTATTGTCATTATACCCCGTAGAGTAGAATATGTGGATATGGATAGATTGATTGAGCAGATCAAATTGGGGAAGAAGGGGGCGGCAAGCGAGTTTTACCGCGCCTATGCTCCTAAGTTGCGAAGATACTTGTTAACGAAATTGCCAGAGGGAGAGATTGAGGAAATTTTGCAGGATACATTTTTGTCGGCATTTGATTCGATAGCGCTTTACCGAGGAGAATGTAGCGTAAGTACCTGGCTTATTGCCATAGCGAGACATGAGGTGGCTGATTATTATCGTAAACGCTACGTCAGGGTGGCGGTTGAAAAGACTAGCCCCTTATTTGAGAGCATGGTATCGGAGGTGATGTCGCCGGAGTTTGTGTACGAAAAGAAAAAGATGGAGCGACGCTTTGCGTCGGCATACAAGAGCCTTTCTAGACAATATCAAGATGTGTTGTCGTACCGGTATGAGCTATCGATGAGTGTCAAAGAGATTGCAAGCAGAATGGAAATCTCGTTTAAGGCGACAGAGTCATTATTATTTAGGGCGAGAGTGGCATTTCGCGTGGCATATGAAAGAGAGTGAGTTTTTAAAACAACTAGAGAGTAGGGCAGTAGAGCAGAGGAAATTACTTGGGACAGAAATAATCCCGGAGTGGGCGAGGAGGATGGCCGACTGGTTGGCGGTACACCCGTGGAGAGTATTGATACCAATTTCTTGTATTACGTATTACGTATTACGCATTATGCTGGGAACACAGTATCGGGAATGGATACTGGGATTGTTTGGAGGATTTGCAAAATGAATGTACACCAATCTCAAATGACAAATGTACACAAATGGGGCGCAATAGGGATGTGGACTATGTATGTGTGGACGGTGACACTGGCGGGACTGGCAATTCATCCGTATAAGTCGGTCAGGCGAATGGTTCTAGACAAGCCGATTCTTTTGCCGGTGATACTTTCCCCAGTTTTGGGACTGCTGGCATTATTTGTTCTTGGGAGAGTGGGGTCTTATGTCTGGACATTGGGGAATATGGGGAGGGAGTTAATGGCATTCGTTTTGGGGAGCACTTTAATCGGACTGTTAATGTGGCAAGGACTGCTACTAATATTGATGATGAGGTTTTGGCGAGTGAGATAAAAAGTTCGTTAGGTAGATAAATCTTGCATTATTTCGGCGCGTATTTTTGGGGTGATGGGAATTTGTGGTTCAAATTTTACCTTAATCTGTTTGGCACCGACAATGATCGTAGCATACCCGCCTGTTAGTAGGGCATTCATAAACTGTTTAATATTTTCCTGTAAATCAGTCGATTTTACTGTGTACATAATAATGACAGTATACCCCCTTTTGATTGTTACATGATTTTAGGAAAATGTGCGACAAAGGGGGTATGGAGATACCGCGGCATTGGAGGCTCAAGAAACAACGATATGGGTTGGTGGGTGAGGTGTGTCCGCATTGCGACTATAAAATATTTCCTCCAAAAGAGAAGTGTCCAAATTGTGGTGGTGGATTGTCTCAAGTGGCGCTCGGTGAAGTTGTAAATGCTAGTACGGTTGAAGAGGCAGCAATTCCTGTTTTGTTAGTAACAAACGTGCCAGTTGTCGAATGATTTTGAGAAGATTGACGACTAAGTTTCTTATGAATAGGCGGGTTGTACTGGTTGATGAGCAGGATCAGGAGTTGGGAACGGCGGATATTTATGAGGCCCATCAAGGTAAAGGATTAAAACATCGCGCATTATCAGTGATACTTTACCGTAAGGTAAATGGCAAAATAGAGGTACTTTTGCAGAAAAGAGCGATGGGCAAACCAGTGTTTCCAGGACTGTGGAGTAATAGTTGTTGCACGAATATGCGACCAGGTGACACATACCTAGAGCGAGCAGTGTCGAGGCTTAAAGAAGAGATGGGGATTGAGATAGAGCAAAAAGATTTGCGGAAAATCTACACATTTAGTTATGAGGCAGAGGACTTTGTTAATCAGGGATGGTGCGAAAATGAGCTCGATACTGTGATGGTTGGGGAGTGGGATGGAAAGGTCACAATAAATACTGAGGAGGCTGTGGACGCGCGATGGGTGGAGTGGAGTGAGTTGAAGGAAGATGTTATTAAGAACCGCGAAAAATATGCACCTTGGTTTGTAATGATTGTGAACGACTCTCGTTTTCAAGCGGTGTTCGAATGATTTTTTAATTATTTGCGACTAAATTTATTGCCTATGAAGCTATTGGAAATAGTAAAAGTTGTTTTAGAACCACATTGGAAAGAAAAAGATATCAGTGATGCAGCAAGAGGTTTCGCGATAGCGGGATGTGATGATGAGATGCCAATGGAGCTAAAGGCGTTTCTTGAAATTTATCGGGCTAATTATTTGTCTGGCGAGATGAGCCTTGCTGAATATGCGGAAATGTTTGCTTTTGAGATTAGAAGAGCATATAGGGGCAGGTGAATATGAAATTAAGTACCTTTGGCAAGGTAATATTGGCGGGGGAGCATGCGGTAGTGTATGGAGAGATGGCGCTTTCGGCAAAGATAACACTTGAAGTGAAAGCACGAGTTGTTGAGGGGAAGAAAGAAACTAATCCGATTATCAAAAAAGCCATTGAAGTAGCGGGGGGGAATGACAAAATTGGAGTTATTGTAGAGAGTGAAATACCGATTGGATCGGGGCTTGGGTCTTCGGCTGCAGTTGTAGCGGCAATAATTAAGGCAGTGCGAGAGTATCTGGGGCGGCGAATTGAGAATGATGAATTATTTGAATTAACAATGGAGTGTGAACGTCTAGCACATGGAAATCCTTCTGGGATTGATCCGGCTACGGTAGTATATGGCGGAGCAATTGCGTTTACAAAGGGTCGACCGATTGAGAAGTTGATAATTAAAAAACCGGTCGAAATGTTATTGGTCAACACGGGGAAGCCAATAGAAACTACTAAAGAGATGGTAGAGTTGGTGGTTCGGAATACGGAGAAAGAAAAAACGATAAAAGAAATTGGGAGGATTGTACGACAAATTCGCGCTAACCTTGAAAATGGTGAGGAAATCGGAGGGTTAATAAATAAAAATGGAATTTTGTTAGAGGATTTGGGAGTGGTTGGGAGTGGGGCTATAAGATTAGCAAACGAACTTAGAGACATGGGGGCTATGATTAAGATTACGGGAGCAGGGGGGGTAGCGAAGGGGTCAGGAATGATGATAGTGATCCATCCAGATTTGGTGAAAATAGCTAGAGTGTTAGATAATAACAAAATTGAGTATTACAAAGTCAGGATTGGAGACAAATGAAACATATAACTGTTTTGTCGCCGGCTAACATTGCGTTTGTAAAGTATTGGGGGAGGAGAGATGACTCCTTGATTCTTCCCCTTAACCCATCTGTATCAATGAATATGAGCGGGTGCTCAACAACCACGAGTTGCGAGTGGGGCGAGTGGGAGACGGATTCGATAAAATTTAAGTACAGTGGCAAAGATTTGGTTGAGGTTGAGGGGATAGCAAGAGAGAAGGCTTTGAAAGTGATTGAGAGGATAAGAGTTAGGCTTGGAACAAAGTTGAGAGTGAAAATTGAATCAGAAAATAATTTCCCAGAAGCAACGGGAATTGCCTCTTCGGCTTCGGGATTTTCGGCATTGACGAAGGCTTTATATGAATCATTTGGGGAACAGTTAAGTGAGAAGCAAATGTCGATTGAAACAAGATTGTCGGGGAGCGGGTCGGCATGTCGTTCGATACCCGACGGATTTGTGGTGTGGGAGAAGGGAGAGCAAATAGACGGGAGCGACTCATATGCATATTCAATAGCTCCTGAATCACACTGGGATTTGCGGGATATTGTGTGTGTGGTAGATATAGGGAATAAAAAAGTGAGTAGCGGAGAGGGGCATATTAGAGCGAATAATGAGTATATGAAAGCAAGACTGGTTGGGATTGAGCAGCGGGTAGCAGAGACGGTGTCGGCTATTAAAGAAAAAGACCTGGAGAAGTTGGGGAAAGTAACGGAGATTGAAGCTTTATCGCTACACACTGTGTGCATGATGAGTGAGCCACCTATATTTTATTGGAATGGGGCGACCTTTAAGGTGATGGAGGCGATACGAGAGTTGAGGGAACAGGGAACACTGGCGTATTACACAATGGATGCGGGGGCGAACGTGCATATTATTACCGAAGGTAAATATGAGAAGCAAGTTAGGCAGGGAATTGGAGAACTAGATGTTGTTAAACAGTTAATTAGTAATAGTCCGGCGAAGGGAGCAAGAATGGTATGAAGCAACAGATGATTCTACTTAAGATTGGGGGAGGGGTGATCACGGATAAGACAGTGCAGTATGGGCTAAGGGAAGAAGTATTAAATAGATTGGCGCAGGAGATTGGGGAAGCGTGGACCAAGTTGGGTGAGATGAAGTTGATTATAGGGAACGGAGCGGGGAGCTTCGCACACTACTCGGCACACAAGTATCGGACAAACGAGGGATTTGTGGATGAGAACAGTAGAGTTGGGATGGGGTGGGTGAGGTGGGACGCAGTCAAACTCAACCAAATAGTTTTTGAACAACTTTTAACCTCAAAAGTGCCAGTTTTTTCCTTATCACCTTCATCCTTGATGAGTGTGAAGAATGGGAAAACAAAGAATATTTTTGCAGAGCCGGTTGAGGATTTATTAACAAATGGTATGGTGCCGTTGGTATACGGAGATGTAATGATTGATCAAAGTAGAGGATCGATAATTTACTCAACAGAAAAAGTATTCGATGAATTAGCGAAGTATTTCGCCAAGGAATACGAAGTACGAGTGATACACATTAGTGCGGAAGAAGGGGTGTATAAAAAGGGGAAGGCGAGTATTTATAAAGAAATTAACAAAGATAATTTTGCTGATGTGAAGGAACATTTGGGGGGGAGTAATGGGGTTGATGTGTCGGGTGGGATGTTGCACAAGGTAGAAGAGTGTTTAATACTTTCTGAAATTGGAATTAAGAGCCAGATTGTGTCTGGGATGATCCCGGGGAGAGTAAGAGAGGCAATTATTGGTAAAAATGTAGTGGGGACGGCAATATGTTAGACAGAAAAAAGATTCCAGAGCATGTGGCGATAATAATGGATGGGAATCGGCGGTGGGCGAAGGCGAAGGGACTGCCAGCAATTGCCGGACATGCCAAGGCAATGGAAGAGACCGTTGAAGCATTAATTGAGCGAGCAGGAGAGTTGGGAATAGAGTATTTAACGCTTTGGGCATTTTCGACGGAGAATTGGGGGAGAGAACGGGATGAGGTAGCGGGACTAATGAATCTTTTCCGGAAAGCCTTAATGACCAAAGTAGAGAAGTTTATTGCTAAGGGAGCGAGGCTACGAATTATTGGGGATATGAGCCGATTCGCACCTGATATCCAAGAGGGGATGAAAAGGGCAATGGAGGCAAGCGAAAAGAATACTAAAATAACAGTTACGTTTGCGCTTAATTATGGGGGGAGAGACGAGATTGTGAGGGCAGTGAATAGATGGATGCAAAATCACAAAAGTTCCGATCACTCGCTATCGCAAGGATCGGAACTAGGGGGACAGGAACTAGAAAAGTATTTGGATACGGTGGGAATGCCTGACCCAGATTTAGTAATTCGAACAGGAGGAGAGCAGAGGACGAGTGGATTTTTGATGTGGAGCGCGGCGTATGCGGAGTATTACTTTACTGAGAAGCTGTTTCCGGAGTTTACGCCGAGCGAGCTAGATAGGGCGGTGGAGGAGTATCAGAAGAGGCAGAGACGATTTGGGAAATAGCGGGCGAGTCACGACTCGCCCCTACGAAACGATATTAATTTTGAAGATGATTTGGAGGATTTGGGCGATCCAGTAGGCGAGGAAGATGATGATAAAGCCGGTGATGGCACTGGTGATCATTTTTTTACCTTTTTCTTGGGATTCTTTGTCGGCGGCACCAGCGAGCATGGTAAAGCCACCCATAACAAGCATGCCAAAGAGAATAAGGCCGGCAAGGGTGAGGACTGTTGGGAGGACGAGACCAATAATTGTTCCAACGTTAGAGTTGCCAAGTTTGTTGCCGAGTGCGGCATTGTAGGCACTGTAATCAATGTCTTGGGCATGGATTTTGAAGGGAGTACGCAGTACGCAGTACGCAGTGATCAGAAGAAATGTAGATATTTTTTTCATATTCGTTACATGAAACCGTCTAGCTTCATGATATCACCTGCGATGATCCTTAAAAGGGCGACGGAAAAGATGATGAAGAGGAGGCCGGTAATAGCACCGGTAAAAAGCTCTTTCCCTTTTTTAACCTGCTCAGCATTATCGCCGCCAGTCATAATTTGAATGGTAGCAACAAGCATAATGACCAGGGAAATGCCGCCGGCAATACCGGCTAAGAATTTGAGGAGAGAGGCAGAGAAACCTTTGGTTTCGACGCTAATACACCCTAAGGCAGTATTAATTTGGGTGTCGCTACAGCCAGCGGTCGGATCGGTTTTGGCAGTGGCACTACTTGCACCGGCCGCATTATTGGTGTAGCTAGGGTTACCACTGGCTACTTTGAGAGCGGTACATTCTGCAGCAGCATTAGTGCCAGTACAACAATATTTGGATGAGGATGCGCCAGCAGTACCAGAACTAATAGTACAGGGAGAACCAGTACCAGAACAGGCCCCTGGGGTACAAGTAGCACGAGCAGAGGAAGCGGAAAATGTAAGAGAGGCAAACATAAACAGGGAGAGAATGAGCTTATATGGTAGGATGGAAATATGAATTCTGCCTGGAAAAAGTGTTTGCATAGGGTTGTTTTGCCACTATTACTACTGGGTGTAATTGTAACATACCAGGGTAGCGCACGAGCAGAGAGTTTGGAGGAAATAGAAAAACAAATTTCTGATTTGCAAAACCAAATGCAGCTTTCTGTGAATGCTACTACACCGCTTGAAGCAGAAGTGGCAAAGTTAAAGAAGCAGGTCGATGGGATTCAGGCTCAAATTAAAAATTCGGAGATCAAGATTAAAGAGTTGGAGGTAGGAATAGAAGAGAGAGAGCAAAAGATAAAGTCGCAATATGTGGTATTGACTGCGAAGGTGCGTGATTATTACAAAAAATCACGGTCATACTCTCCAATATTACTGCTTATTTCTTCGCAATCAGCGGGAGAGCTAACTAGAGAATTGACGTATAAAGAGGCAACGGCCGACGAAGACAAAAATATGATTGTGAGTATTACGACTGACATAATGAGTCTCGAAGAAGATAAGATTAAATTGGAAAGTGATAGGGCAAAGTTGGCGGGGCTACAGACGAAGTTGGATGGGCAAAAAGCATTTTTTGAAAAAGAGATTGCAGGAGCGAAAAAGTGGCAGGCCGAGCTATCGGGGAAGATTGCGGCGCTGACCGCCAAACAGCAATCTATTTTGTCAGAGAAATCAGGGACATTCCAGACGACGGTCGGGGACGTGCCGCTCGCCGATGACCCAGCTTCTAGACCTGACTATAACCCGGGATTTAGTCCGGCATTTGCCATGTTTTCGTTTGGGGCCCCGCACTTTAAGGGGATGAGTCAGTATGGAGCTTTCGGTCGAGCGAAAAGTGGGCAAAACTATGAACAGATATTGAAGGCATATTACGGCGGAGGAATAGAAATAAGGGATCACGATACAAATGCCCAAATAAGAGTCGACGGGTATGGGAGTTATAACCTAGAAGAGTATGTGAAGCGAATATACGAGATGCCGGGGTCGTGGGGAGACGAAGGAGGCATGGAGGCGCTAAAAGCGCAGGCAGTGGCAGCCAGAAGCTACGCGCTAGCCCGGGGAGGGAGTATCTGTGCAACCGAGGCGTGTCAAGTATTTAAACCAAATCCCAAGGGAGGGAAGTGGGAGGAGGCGGTAAACGCGACGAGGGGGAAAGTGGTGTATGCCAACGGGAGTCCATTTTCCACTTGGTATGCTTCAACCTCGGGAGGGTACCAAATGTCATATAGCGCAAATGGCTATTCGACTCCCGGATTTTGGGATACTCTTAACGGACAAGGAGGATGGACAGCACAGGCATATGAAAAGACGGCGGGATCCCCGTGGTTTTATAAGGCGTGGTACAAAACACGAAGTGGAGATACCTGTGGGAAGAGTCATCCATGGCTAAACAGTGAAGAGATGGCGGACATACTTAATGCTTGGTATTTGTTATTTAACGGGGGAGGAGATGCGGGGAGAGTTACGCCAGAATCGTCATGTTGGGGTGGAAACCCGTATAGCATGGGAGATTTGAGGGGAATTGGCGGATTTATTAGTGTGTCTGGAGTAAATGTAACCTACGGCAATAATGGGGTAACGGCGAACGTGACATTCCAGACTAATAAGGGGAGTGTGACGATTAACGCTTCCGATTTTAAGAAGGCGTTTAATCTCCGGGCACCAGGGAGAATATCGCTCAAGTCGAATTTGTTTAATGTGGAGAAAAAATAAGAGCGGGTTGTGCTAACATATAGTCATGGCGGAGATATATAAGAAGCCGGAGAAGGTAGAAAAGATGGAAAAAAAGTTGGAGCGAGTATCGGTGGTGGCTCTGCGTAAAATGATTGGGAAAATGGGGGTAGAAAATTTGTTTACACCCTTCGCTACGTTCCCAACCAAAATTCATTTTCAGACTCAAGCAGATGAAGAGCAAGTGGTCTTGTTTATGCGACAGCATTTAATAGTTAATCTTCCGTGGGTAATTGTTGCGATCTTCTTATTTACCCTGCCTTCGGTATTTAGCTTTTTCCCCCCGTTTGCCATGTTGCCTAGTAGCTACCAATTTGTAATAACACTGGGATGGTACACTTTCGCTTTTGGATATTCACTAGCGAAGCTAATGGGTTGGTTTTTCAATATTTATATTGTGACAGACGAGCGAATAGTGGATGTAGATTTTAAAAATATCTTTTTCCGCAAAATTTCGACTGCTAAGATCGATGAAATTCAAGATATCAATGTACAGTCGTCGGGTGCGTTTGAGACATTTTTTGGTTATGGGAGTGTCTTTATCCAGACGGCGGCGGAGGTACCCGAATTTGAGTTTATCGCTATTTCATATCCTGACCGCGTAGGAAAAATTTTGAATCAAATGATCGATCAAGAGGAGCAAGAGAAGATTGAGGGGAGGGTCAAATAATGGGAATACTTGAATCATTAACTTTTCTGCTTTTTGTGAAAGTATTGGTAGTAATACTTTTGTTTGTATATCTAGTGTTTGCAATGTTGATGATGCGGCAGATTGTGGCAATGACCAGGGCGGTTGCAATGCAGGATGACTTTATCATAAGAATAATTGGGATACTCCATTTTGTAATGGCATTAATTGTTTGGGTAATTAGTCTATTTTTGCAGACAAGATAAAATGCTCAGTCTAAATTTGCAGAGTGTAGTTGGAATAGCAGAGCAAAAATCGTGGTCACAAGCGATCGGAATGACCGATCAGAATAATTGCTCCGTAGGATTGTGTTTGCGGATTACTCACGAGGGAGAAGAGGGGGAACTGCAGCTAGGGTCGGTGGGGTCGAGCGTGCTTACCAAGTTGCAAGGAGCCACAAGTAATTGGATGCAAATGGTTAAGGATGAGGTGGAAGAGCTAGAAGCAAATGGGTACGGAGTAGTAGTAGTGGCATATGAGCAAAACGAGAACCAGCTATTAATTTGGGCGAAAAATGGGGGGAGGGCTTACTTGTGGAGAGATGAGAAATTGGCGGCGATCGTTGAGGGTGGGGAAGGAAGTGAAAATGTCAGGGGAGAAATGAAAATTGGGGACGTGATCCTATTGGGGATCGGGGGAGGGAATACTTGGAATCTAGATTTGATGAAGAAGGTAATGAGCGAAAAGAATAATGCCAAAGAGCTACTTGCACGAGAAGTTCATGGGGGAGATTGGGAAAAGGATGTGGCGATGATGATTGGTGACATTGCCAATCCTCCTGAGCAAAAGACGGAAAAAGGCTGGAGAATGCCACCATTAAAAATCAACCGAATGAGTGAAGAACCAAGACGATTCAATTTGATATTGGGTGGGGTGGTGATTGCGGTATTAATAATACTGGCAGTAGTTGGGGGCATATATCGAGTAAAGAAGACACAAGCTATCGAGTACGAAACCAAAAAGGAGCAAGTAATGCTCCTTGTCGAAGAGGCGAGGACAACTGTTGAGTCTAATCCTGAGAGGGCTAAGGTACTCCTGGCTCAAGCAAGAGAAACCATGGAAAATTATGCAAAAGAAACGGGGGTAGAGAAATATAAAATTGAGGCTGAAAAGATGCTGAAAAATCTTGAGACTGAAGAGGGGTCGCTACTAAAAGTAAGCGGGGCGAGTCTTGTAACTACAGTTGAATTAAACGTGTTAGAAGAGGGATTAACTGCTAACTATATGGTGAGTGATGGAAATGGGAGTGCGTATTTTTGGAGCACAAAGAGTAATAAATTGGTTGGTGTTAACTTGAAGGATAAATCAAAACTCGAGGTGGAAAGCGAAGAGGGAAGGCAAATTGAGCGTTTCGCAGTGGCGAATGATAAGTATGTTGGAGTGACTAATCAGGGTATTCTAGAAATAACCAAGGATAGTCAAAAAATTGTAGTTGAGCGTGATGAATTGTGGGGTACAATCGGACAGATTGGTTTGTTTGGAAGCAATATTTATCTATTGGACTTGGGGAATAGCGAGATCTGGAAATATAGTGCACTTGAGGAGGGGTTTGCGGAGCGCAAGCGTTGGCTAGCCGCGGGGATTGTGCTGGATCTGACCAAAGTAATTGATTGGGTGGTGGATGGAGATGTTTGGCTCCTGACCTCATCGGGCAAGTTGGAGAGATATTCGCGGGGTGCTCCGACAAAGTATGAGATCGCAGGATTCCCAAGCGTTGTTGAGACGGGGAGATTTGTGGATCCGGTGGCGGTAGTGGTTGAAGAAGAGATGGTCTATGTGCTAGAGCGGGGAGCCAAACGAGTGGTTACTTTTGATATTAATGGGAAGTATTTGGGGCAACAGGTGGCGGATGATCTAGGTAGGGCGGACGACCTGGTGGTGTATGAGGGGAAGGGGTATGTACTCGTGAACGATACAATCAAAGAATTTGAATTGTAGTAATTTGTGGAGACGGAGGGGTGTGACCCCTCGTCCGCATAAAGCTTCTAACATCATCTACATACATAGGTAAGCATTAAGTTTTAACCTCTTAAGTACTAGGTAGTTACCAGACCAAGATACTTACGAGGGTGGTCAAAAATATGGTCCTGCCTGACCGGGGTAGGATTACGGCTCATGTAAGTTTCCACCCACATCTTTCCCACGAGCAAGTGAGATGTGAATGTCATTAAACGTAGAGCTTTGCAGCAACTACGTTGTCAGAACCAAAAAGGAAATTCTCAACAGCTACGAAAGCTGAAGCGATTTTTTTGGTGGCTGTTTCAAAAAGATTGACAGCTTTGTGTTGACTCTTTTTAACGACTTCCTTAGTCAAAGTCGGTATGCAGATGTTAAAGAGCGGTTTACACGTCAAACCAAGACGTCCCCAATACCTTGAATAGTACCATAAATCAGTCTTTTTGTCTAGTATCAGCCTTTAGAGCCTGAGCGATCTCGCGGTTCACGTCTCGTTTTTTAATATCTTCACGCTTCTCCCATTCCTTTTTGCCTTTGCCGAGAGCAATCTCACATTTGATCCAGCGGCCTTTAAAGTACAGGCGGAGAGGGATGAGGGTGAGATTTTTACCCTCGATTTTTTGCACAATTTTCCTAACCTCACTTTCTTTCAGAAGTAATTTGCGTGAGCGCTTGGCATCATAATTTTGTCCCGAGAAGTTGCCGTACTGGGGGATATCGGCACCAACCAAAAACAGTTCGCCACTAATTAGCTTGACGTAAGCGTCGCGCAAACTACCTCGATCACCTCGTAGACTCTTGACTTCAGCTCCCGTCAAAACTACCCCCGCCACCCACGTGTCAGAGATTGCGTAGTCGCGTTTGGCAAGCTTGTTAATAATCATGGCTACATTTTAACACCTGATATGCTTAAGATATGGGGATACTGGACTGGCTTTACCCAAAGAGGTGTGTGGGATGTGGAAGGGAGGGGAGTTATATTTGTGCTAAATGCAGAGAGGGGATAGGGGGGAGAGGAGGGGGACTATGCTACGAGGGGGTGGTACGGAAAGTAATTAAGGAGATTAAATATCGTGGGAGCTATGACATGGTGGAGGAGTTGGTGGGGATATGGGAAGATAAGTGTAGTGTCACAGTGACACCGTGTCACGACAATGTAGTGGTGACGAGCGTGCCGATGTGGGAGCAAAAGAAACGAGTCCGGGGATTTAACCAAGCAGAGTTGATTGCGCGAGCGATCGCGAAAAGGTGGAGGTTACCCTACCAAGAAATGTTGGTGAGAGAGCGGGAGACAAGGGCGATGTATGGACTAAAAAGAAAGGATAGGAGGGAGAATGTGAGGGGGGCGTTTGGGATTAATAATCAGTGTCACAGTGACACAGTGTCACGAGCAATATTGGTGGATGATGTATGGACGAGCGGGGCGACACTCGAAGAGTGTAGTAATGTCTTGAGAGATGCGGGGGTAAAAATGATTCGAAAATTAGCTTTGGCGAGATAGGGTACAATGCAGATATGAAAGTTTTGTTTGTGGCGGCAGAGGTGGGACCGTATGTGTCGGTCGGAGGACTCTCTCAGGTATGTTATTTTTTGCCCAAAGCACTAGCTGAGCTAGGAAACGAGATTGCGATTTTCACAGCTAAATTTGGAGCGATGGAAGCAAGTGCTAAGACAAAAAGCGGATGGAAGCTCAAAATGGAGAAAGAAGGACTAAGGGTGCCGGTGGGGGACAACACTGGAGGTGACGATATTGTTTGCAATGTGAAGTCATATCAAAAAACCAATGAGAGGATTAAAACATATTTTTTGGAAAACCAGGAGTATTACGAGTTGCGAGCCAATGTCTTTGGCTATAAAGATGATCATGTGCGATTTATGCTGATGTGCAAAGGATGCTTGGAGTGGTTAGTGCAGGAAAAAGAGAAGCCAGATTTTATTCATTGTAATGATTGGCATGCGAGTTATTTAATCGAGCTGGCGAGGGAGATCCCAAGATATCGTGAAGTATTAAAAAAGATCCCTATCGGGTTGACTGTACACAATTTTTCATTTCAAGGGAATTATGACTATCGGTATTGTCAACCGAAAGATCGAGATGATGGAATAAAGCCATTATTACCCCTACTTTCAGAGAAGTTACAGCAGCAAAATGCCTTACTTCGTGGGATTAAGTGGGCGGATGCGGTAACGACGGTGTCCCCGACACACGCGAGAGAGGTTTTGACTCCGGAGTATGGGGAGGGAATGGAGGAGTTGCTTAGGCAGGAGCGCGATAAGTTGTCAGGAATACTAAATGGGCTAGATACCAACGAATTTGATCCAGCGAAAGATCCGCGAGTCGTGCACCATTTTAATAAAAGAAATTTCGAGACGGCGAGACTTAAGAATAAAAAAGTATTGCAAGAAGAATTTGGATTACCGTGTGATCCTCAGGCATTTTTGCTGGCATATAGTGGGAGATTGACCAGTCAAAAAGGAGTGACGCTCTTAATTAACGCGATGACGCATTTACTTCCTGAACATCCGGAGATTCAGTTGATAGTGATGGGGGGAGGGGATGATGAGTATAGGCAGAAACTGTCTGAGATAATGGAGTTATATCCCAAACAGGTGGGACTACATTTGTTGCCAAACTTTAAATTGCCGAGGAAAATTTTCGCGGGAGCGGACGGTTTACTAATCCCAAGCACATTTGAGCCAGGCGGGATTGTGGCACTAGAAGCTTTGCGATATGGAGCAGTGCCAATAGTAAGACGTACGGGTGGGTTAAATGATATTGTAGTTAACTTTGATCCAGTGCGGGGGAGGGGGAATGGCTTTTCTTTCACGGGACGTGACGAGTGGGCTCTTTACGGTGCAATTGTGGAGGCGGCAACTACCTACAAACACAAAACGTTGTGGCGCAAGCTTGTAGCCAACGGATTAAATGAGAATTTTTCGTGGGAGGCAGCCGCAAAAAAGTATCAAGAATGGTATCGTAGAACAAGCGAAATACGAAGAAGAAAGATAAGAGAGATATGACAAGACCGATCGCCTATTTTTGTGCGGAGTACGCCTTGGACGACAAGTTGCAGATTTATGCAGGAGGACTGGGAATTTTGGCGGGGGATTATGTGCGGGAGGCGGGGGACGCGGGAGTAGATCTTGTTGCGGTGGGATTGTATTACCCAGAGGGTTTCACCCACAAAGAATTGTCGCCGGAGGGGAGAGTGGTTGATTTGCACGAATCACATCCACCTGAGGAGGTGGGGTTGAAAATAGTGTCTAACGAAAAGGGAGAGAACTTAATTGTTGAGGTACCAATAGGGGAGAACCTAGTTAAGATCAGAGCATGGCTTTACGAATATAAAAGTGTCAAGGTTTATTTGTTAGATACAAGAGTTGTGGGAAACAGCCATGCAGATTTGTATATTACAGATACTCTTTATCCAATCGATAAAGAAACTAGATTTAAACAAGAGATGGTGCTCGGAATTGGAGGGTTAAGATTATTATTCGCACGAGGTCATCATCCGATTCATTATCATTTGAATGAGGGACACTCTGGACTATTGGTATATGAGCTAATTAGGCATGAGATGGAGGAACACAAACTTGATTTTGAGGCGGCAAGAGGGGTGGCTAGAGCCAGAATCCTCTTTACCAATCATACGTTGGTTGCTGCAGGGAATGACGTATTTAATAATGATATGGTTGCTTTGCAAATGGCCAAATACGCGGAGGAAATTGAGGTACCAGTGAAACAGCTGGTAGATCTTGGTTTGGTGCAGCAATCTTCGACTTTTTCGATGACAATGTTGGCAATGCGGGCGGCGGGACGGATTAATGCAGTATCGAAACTGCATGCTGAAAAGGCAAAAGGAATCTGGACAGATCATCCGATGGAGGCGGTAACAAACGGGATTCATATACCCACATGGGATATGGTGGGAGATAGACCAATCTGGGAGGCACACAAACAGAACAAAAGAGAGTTAATAAAATTAGTCGAAGAAAAAACAGGAACAAGATGGGAGGAGGGGGCAATAATTTTAGGTTGGGCGAGGCGAATGGTGAAATATAAACGACCCCTTGCCATGGTTGAGCGACTTAAGCAATTTGGAGAGATGGCAAGAGATACAAAGAGGCCGGTACGAATAGTATTTGCGGGAATATCGCATCCGGCAGATACGGATGGGCAGGAAATACTAGAAGAGTTGCAGTACCGACTAGGATCAGATTTAAAGGGTGTGGCGGTATATCTCCCACACTACAACATGGATTTATCAAAAAAATTGGTTGCGGGATGTGATGTTTGGATTAATACGCCCGTGGTTGGGTTTGAGGCATGTGGGACAAGTGGGATGAAGGCGGCCTTAAATGGAGTACTGCCATTTTCAACCCGTGATGGGTGGGTGGATGAGATTGAGATGCTTGGGGTGGGGTGGAGTTTGCCTGACACCGATTTGACGGAGCAAATGATGGAGATATTGGAAAATAAGATACTCCCACTTTACTATGACCAAAATCAGGATGGAGTGAGTGTTGAGTGGGTGAAAATGATGCAGAACGCGCGCAATTTAATACTTAACGAGTTCGGAATGAATCGAGCCTTAAAACAATATTTAGAACTTATTAATTTGCACGAGTGAAATGTACACCAATCTCAAATAAGCAAATGTACACCAATGATATTATTCGTTGATGTTGCCGTACTGTTTGGAGAGTTCTTCAAGCTTGCTCATATCAATATTACCCATTGCTTCGGGTGAGGGGATGGCCTTCATCATCTCTGATGGATCGATGAATTTGATATCAGTAGGGGGAGTGAAAGTAGAGTCATCAACGTTACTTGCCTGGCATTTGATGGTATAGCCCTCATCTTCCATAGCACTGTACTCTTCGGCAGAGGTGAGGTCGGGGGCGTTGGGCATTTCGGATTCGTATTGTTTAGCTTTTTCGGCCATTTGTTTGGCCTCTTCCTCAGTCGGAATTGCCATTTTGGCACCCTGTTTAGTCTTTTCATCCCAGGTATAAATATATTTCTCATCATTGATCATGTGGCCAACGGTGGTAGTGGATTTGCCAGATTCATCAGTATCGATGGTGGTTGCCACCATGCGCATCTTTTTGCCCTTGATTTGGTATTCCATTTTGTCTTGATCTTTGGTCATGACACAGAGAGTGGGACGACCAGATTCGACTGCTTTGGCAAATTCGGCGGCTTCGTTAACCATTTGGGCGGGAGCTTGAGAGGAGGGGGATTTTTTGGTGCAGCCGCCAAGAATAAAGGTGGAGGTGGCAACAATAACGAGAGGAAGAAATTTTTTCATAATAACCTTTCTAAACATTTAGTTTATAGATAATGAGTGCAGTTGCGAGAGTAAGAATGCCACCCCAGAACATGTCGGCAAGTGCCATATTGAGAGGGTAGCCTTTCATAACGGCGAGGTTGGTTAGATCATAGGTGGCGTAGGCGGCAAAGCCGAAGAGGAAGGATTGGATCGCGAGCGTTTGATAACCGAGTTTGTGGGTGAGAGCGGGGATAATTATTAGATAAAGAAGGACGGTGAGATAAATGAGGTAAAAGGCGAAGGCGGCAAGAAAGTTGGGGGAGGGGGCCATGAGGTGGGGGACAGACTTTTTCATCCAGGGAGAGGCGACGAGGGTAATCCAGAGAGAGTCGATGGCGAGAAAGGTAAGGAGAGATTCGGCTAAGAGTTTGAGGAACATAGGGTAATTGTAGCAGAGTTGGCGGGCGGGGATGTATTGACGCTATTAGAACCTACTATGAAACGTCAACATTGGACTTAAGCTTAACTTGCGTGATTCCATTTCTTGAATTTAAAGCTCCGAGATAAATAATGTTTCTGTCATATTTACCGTTGATATAGACTTGCTCATATTCACACTCACCCAGCACGCTTGAAATATATTCAAATGTAAATAAGGGAGAAGCAAAAATTATAACGTCAGGGGTGATTAGATCTTTTATGTTCTGTACTATCTGTTTAAATTCTGGATTCTCAGTAGTGGAAGTTGTGATCTCATTAGCGTTATAAGGCGACCAATAAGGAACATCATAAATTGCAATATCTGCTTTGATTGATTTTAACAACTTAAGATCGCTCACATTCCCATAGATAAGGTCAATCTTATTTGTTAGAGTAGCTGCCTCTAAATTCAATCGACAATTTTTTATGACTTCTGGATCGATGTCTACGCCCGTGCCATGAAGAAAATATGGTGCCAAAATCTCTAAAGTAACTCCAATGCCACAACAAAGCTCAACGAACGATTTGTCGAGATTCCCAATCTTTGTTGCCAAATATTGAATTGCCACGGGATAACTAGAAATATAGAGTGAAAATTTGTCACCAACGATGTCTTTTCGATAACCTCTTCGAGCAATAATTTCTTTTCGATCCTTATATTTATTCAATGTAGACATGTGAGAATTATAGCGGATTTATAAGATTCTCTGGGGGTTTTATAAAGCGGGGTATTGTTTACAGTGTTATAACCTA
>Ga0172368_10002299_pt1 | contig 24544 bp, 21 predicted proteins | sample Lak11m_FD_114540 | JGI IMG/M metagenome (GOLD analysis project Ga0172368, IMG submission 114540) | Freshwater microbial communities from Kabuno Bay, South-Kivu, Congo - kab_022012_11m | ecosystem: Environmental > Aquatic > Freshwater > Lake | place: Democratic Republic of the Congo: South-Kivu...
GGCCGCCTGGTTGTTGCCTGTGACAGTATCATGGGAGGAGACTTTATTTTTAAAGGTAGGATGCCGCCCCGCGCCATTCGCGGCACAGGACAAGACCAGCCTTTAGACGAGCTCTATATTCAACCTTCGGAACACTGCCTGCTGAAACGTCGTATGAGCGCATTCTACAAGACAGACCTTGATCAGACTCTCCGCACGTGGGGAGTGGATACCGTAGCCGTATGCGGCATTGTAACCAGTGTATGCGTCCTCCTAACGGCCCTCGACGCGGTTCAAAATGATTTCAAAGCTGTGATTATTTCTGATGCGTGTGCCTGCCACCAAAGGGACATACACGAGGCAACGCTGAAGCTCTATGACTCCTTGATTCTAGCGCCGTTGTTTCGCATCATAAATTCTGAACAGCTTGTGAAAGAAACAGCGAATTCTAACTGATGAGCAAGGAAGCACTGTAATTTAGGAAGTTCGCTCTATGATTTTCCCGAGGATTTTTGTCAAGACTCGCGCTGTCGCATCCACAAGAGGAACAACAGTCTGGTAATTCATCCGCTTCGGTCCAATAACCCCTATGCTTCCCACCACGGTGTCGGCAGTTCTAATGGGATAGGCGATGATTGTGCATACATCGAGGTCCTGCAACCCGTGCTCCGATCCGATGAAAATCTGTATGCCCTCAGCACGTAGCGCTTTATCTAGTATTTTTAGTAAGTTGCTTTTTTCTTCGAAAGCCTGAAGCAATGCCTTTAGCTTTTCTATCTGAGAAAATTCAGGGTCGCTAAGGATGTTAGATTGGCCTTGAATAAATAGTTCCCTAGGCCCAGACCACGACAGCATTATGTGTCCCATTTTCAGTGTCTTAGCAAGGAGAGCATCCACTCGGGTTTTTTCCAGGGCCAGTTCTTTTTCAATGCGCTTCCTGGCCTGCTGAAGATCGAGATCCTTCAGCATGTCGTTGAGCATACGCCCATACATTTCAAGCGTTTGTTGGTCAATGTCGTCTTCGTCGAATATCGTCTTTGTTTGGACGAATCCGGACGCTGAAATAAAGACTACTAAAATACGTTCCCGGGCTACTTTAATAAACTCAATGGTCTTGAAGGTCTGCTCTCCAGCCGGGCCAGAAGATACAACTCCCGCCTGTTTAGAAAGCCCTGCAAGAACAAGGGACGATTGCCTCAATAGATCTCGGACATCTGGTCCGGCGCTTTCTATAAGAGATTCTATCTCGGGATAGTCTCCTTGCCCGGTATCTCGAATGCCGAGAATGCTGTTAACGTAATGACGATAACCAAGGTCTGTAGGAATTCGGCCAGCGCTGGCATGGGGTTGCGTAATGTACCCATACTCCATAAGATCGCTCATGATGTTTCTTATAGAAGCAGGGGATAGCCCGATGTCCCTGTTTCTAGACAGCGTGCGGGATCCTACGGGATCGCCGGTGGCTATATATTCGGAGATAAGCGCCTCTAGAATTTTTTCGGATCGTTTCTCCAGACCGTACATGGACTGTATCCAAGGATTATTTCTGTTCCACCAGCATTAAATTAACCTTCCGCCGTTCATTGGTCAAGCGAAACAAGAAATACGGCTGTTTGAACACGCCTTTTAGCCATATGAAAACTGTTAATCAGCCATCAAGGTGGTGTCCAGCTATTTCCGGTTGAAGTACTTCACAAATGATTCGTGAGTGTGCTTGGGGGCAGCGATGAGAGGTTCGTCGATCCCTTTTCCGTCAAAATGATCCCCGAGGTGAAAATCTGAACCATCAAAGAATTTTATCTGTCCCCCAGCGGCCTCAAGGATAATTGTACCGGCGGCTAAGTCCTGGATATTTACGTTCTTGATAATACATGCATCAGCGCCTCCCCGTGCCACATAGGCCAAGTGCCCAGCAGATGAGCCAAAGTTCCTGATTTTACCAGGAAAATCGCTCACAAAGTCCCGGTGAAAACGAGAATAAACTAGGACCAGGCTCTCATTGTCAATGGTGGGGTCCTGCCTGACTCGAATAGGAGAGTCGTTGAGTAACGCCTCTCGTCCGGCGTACGCGCTGTACAATTCTCCGGTCACAGGCAGATAAAGAAATCCCAGCACCGGCCAGAAAAGCTCAAACAAGGCGGCGCTAATGCCCCATACCGGCATACCTGCTTGGAACGATGCAACCCCATCCAACGTATCTAGTATCCATAAAAAACGCGGACAATCATCGCTGCAAATTTGCTCCTCGCTCAACTCCCTGAGAAAAGCATGTCCTTCAAAACTCGATGCGATCTTTGTAGATATTGTCCTCCAAACGATATTGTCGGCCTGTGTAACGAGTTCGTCGTCAAACTTACGCTGTTTGTTGCCTTTCCCGTACATTTCCATAAGGGAGGCGCCGCTTTTCCGAAGGGTATTTTCCACGAACTCTTTGAGGGTGCGTAATTCTCTTTCATTCAGGGACTGGGGATCATTTCTGGCCATGTAGCTCTCCTTCCAGGCCAATGCTAATTTTCACTGTGACTTCGTAAAACGCTTAAGCAATGGCATCGACTTTATACTGCGGAAGATTTAAATTATTATTGCTACATCTAGGAACATTCATCGAGCTATGTCAAGAAAACTGAAAATCGACCTTTTGCAGAGCTCATTTATAACGGGTCACAAGGTGGTCTGCGAAGAGTAAAGTAATTACCTGAAATGCAAATGAACGGAAAACAAGACTACGCGGACAAGATTGTGCAACCTGAGGATGCGGTTCAGCGCATCAAAAACGGGGATAGAGTGTTCCTGGGGAGCATGTGCGCGGAACCCTTGATCATTGTAGAAGCTTTGGTGAAATCCCGTGTAGAAGATGTTGAAATTATACAGTTTATGACAAGTCAATCAACGAGAAAGCTCGCCTCGTTGGGCCGAGACCGGTTTCGAATAAAGACTTTTTTCATGGGCAGTCCAGGCAGTGACACACAAGACGGGCTCGAGGCCGATTATATCCCTCTTTTCCATTCTCAGATTCCCTCTTTTTTCAGAAACAGACGCATACCTATTGATGTGGCGGTCGTACAGGTTTCGGAACCCGACCGTTTCAAGCGATTTAGTCTGGGCACCTCTGTCGATGTTTGTTCATCAGCAGTCGAATCTGCGCGTACAGTTATCGCGCAGGTGAATCGGAAGATGCCACGTACCCATGGTGATACCCTGATACCACTTGAGCGTATAAACTACATCGTGGAACATGATGAAGACCTCTTGGAATTGCCGCAAGAAACGCTTGGTGCTCTCGAGAAAAAAATTACGAAATATTGCAGCGAATTAATTGAAGACGGCTCGATCCTTCAGTTTGGATTTGCAGGCATTACCAAAGGATTGATGGATTACGTAAAGGAGAGAAAACATCTCGGAATTCATACGGAGATATTTACTGACGCCCTTATGGACCTAATGGAAACAGGTTCCATTGACAACAGCACCAAAAAAACGTATCGCGGCAAATCTCTTGCAACGACCTGTATGGGTACAAGAAGACTTTACGACTTTGTCCACGACAATGCGGTGGTGGAGCTGTATCCATCAGACTTTGTATTGAATCCTTCTTTCATAGCTCAACATGACCGCATGATCTCGATCAATCTTGCGCTTCAGGTTGATCTTAGAGGTCAGATTCGCCAGGGCAAGCCGACTTGGACAGCCTTCGAAGGTTCCGGTGGGGATCATGACTTCATGAGAGGCGCCACTTTGTCCCACGATGGGAGGTCGGTTGTCTGCCTCAGGTCCACTTCACTCAAGTCAGGACGCTCAACCATTGTACCTTCATTCGGTCCTAAAGCGGCCATAACCATGAATCGTGGCGAAGTACAATATGTTGTCACCGAATACGGCATAGCCTACTTAGGAGGCAAGTCCGTACGAGACCGGGCCATGGCGCTTATCGAGATAGCTCATCCAGACCACCGCGATAGTCTCATGAATGAAGCTCGCCAACTCGGCTATGTTTATCCAAATCAGGTATATTACTGTATGGCATCTCCGCCGCTAAGGGAAAGGGTTAGGACGGATCGAGAGTTCAAGGGAGGCCTCAGAGCGCACGTAAGGGTGGCTAAACCTACTGATGAATCCATGATGCGGGACCTTTTTTATCATTTGTCAGAGAGTTCAGTATATTTTAGATATTTTGCCCCCAAAAGAAGCATGCCATTGGCTAACTTGCAGACGTATCTGAATCTCTGTGAAGATAACGGCCTCTCGCTCGTTGTCACCATAGGGCCACGCGAGAATAGGTGCATGATCGCCGAAGCTAGATACATGGTCATACCTGGCAGCGACTACGCGGACACAGCCTTTATGGTTGATGAATCCTACCAAGGGAGAGGAATCGCTACTTTTCTGCTTCATTATCTGATTGTGATAGCTAAAGAAGTAGGCGTCAAGGGCTTCAGGGCAGATGTGCTTCCTGATAATATCCCCATGCTTCGAGTCTATGAAAGCGTGCCGTTTGTCATCCACAAGGCCATTGAAGGTGGTATAATATCCTTGAAATTTCGATTTGATGAACTTAAAGTAAAAAAGGGCACTTCTGATCCAAACTAACGTTTTTTGTGGGACGCGTACAAAGCGGTCGGGCTGCTGGAAAAAGATTTGTTCAATCCGGAACACTGTTATTTGCACGTTGCACGCGTGTGAGGAAAAACAGCATCGTGAACCAGCAACGCAACGAAGAACACTCCATTAAAGCTCTCAAAAGAACTCTCTTGGAAGGACGGTTGCCTACCGATAAGGAGATAGGGGAGTTGCTTCGGGAGATTGATGAACTCCTGGAAGCAAAAGTCCAGCTGGCAGCCATAATAAAAGCCTTCGACGGCCTCATCTATATCTGTTCTCAAAATTATACCATTGAATTTATGAACCAACAATTCATCGAGCGGACAGGGAGATATCCTCTTGGCGAAAAATGTTTCAAAGCGCTTCACGACAGAGACGAAATCTGTCCATGGTGTGTAAACAACCGGGTCTTTAGGGGGGAAAAGGTGCAGTGGGAAGTCCTTAGTCCCAAGGACAACAGATACTACGCCATTGTTAATACGCCCATCTACCGATCTGACGGGGCAATATCCAAAATGGCTATGATCCGTGACATCACGGAATTGAAGCAGATTAACAGCGTACTGCAGGAACAAGGGGAGCGCTACAGGACCCTTTTCGAGCATTCACGGGATGCCATAGCCATAGTAAAGATCAATGGCGAGTTTGTGGAAGGGAATGAAGCCTTTTTAGAGATGTTTGGATACTCCCACTCAGAGTTAATGTCAACAAACGCTTCGCAAGTGTGGGCAGATCCCCGTGATCGAGTAACTTTTCAGAAGGACTTAGAAGAAAAGGGGGCGGTGAGAGATTACGAGTGGAAGGGGAAAAGAAAAGACGGGACATGCCTGGACTGTCTTCTGACCGCTAGTGTGAGATATGACCAAGGTGGGAATGTGCTTGAATACCATGGCATCATCCGTGACATTACCGAAGTGAAACAAAAAGAAGAGGCGCTCAAGCACAGTGAAGAACGGTATCGAGCGATAGTAGAGGACCAAACGGAACTCGTTTGCCGATTCCGACCCGGGGGCAAGCTGACCTTCGTGAATGATGCCTTTTGCAGATATTTTGTGCAGGAAAAGAGAGAGCTTCTAAAAGGCAATTTCTTCGATTTTATTCCTGAAAACGACAGAGATACCATCCGACGAAATATCGAATCCCTAAACCTCAAACAGCCTGTTCAAACCCGTACACAGAATATAGCTTCACCTTACGGGGAGATGAGGTGGCAGCAATGGACGGACAGAGCGCTATTCGACTCAGAGGGTGGCGTTGTCGAGTTTCAATCAGTAGGTAGGGATACCACGGAGCTGGTAAAAGCACAGGAAACTCTTCAACAAAGAACCGAAGAACTGGAGCGTAGCAACAAAGATCTTGAGCAGTTTGCCTATGTCGCCGCGCACGACCTTAGAGAACCGTTGCTGGCCGTGGCCGCTTATTTGAAGGTTCTGCAAAGACGACTTGAAGGACGAATGGACCCCGAGACCCAGAAATTGATAAATGGCGCTATGAACTCTACATTTCGCATGGACTCCCTCATTCAAAGCCTGCTCGCCTATTCTCGAATGGGACGAGAGGATCCGGACTTTACAGAGATCAATTCACAGGAAATCCTCTTGCTTGCGATGTCCAATTTACAGCCACTGCTTGAGGAAACAAAGGCTACCATAACTCACGATCCAATGCCGGCGGTGATGGCCAATCCCTCTCAACTCGTACAACTGTTTCAAAACCTACTGAGTAATGCCATAAAGTTTAGGGGAGATGATCCGCCCATTATCCACGTAGCCGTCACTAGAGTGCAAAACGCTTGGCAGTACTCTGTAAAGGACAACGGTATAGGCATTGAACCTCCCTATTTTGACAGGATTTTCCTGTTGTTTCAGAGAATCAAGAACCGAGCTCATTACCCAGGAGCTGGAATAGGGCTTGCCAATTGCAGGCGCATCATCGAGTACCACGGAGGGAAAATATGGGTGGAATCGAGCCCAGGTGCTGGATCGACGTTCTTCTTTACCATACCGGATCGTGAGATCGGGCAGGGTTCGGCTGATGCCACCAAAAGGCGTGCCGCCGCGGGACAGAAGGGCGACGGGCAGGAGCAAACGGAACTCTAACTGCACCGCTAGACAGGGATGTCACGCGGAATAACACGTCGGGTCAGCTATGCCCGCATCTTCAAACCCTTTTCTCCTTAGAATACAGCTCTCACAGTGTCCGCAAGCCAATCCGTGGAGATCCGGATCATAGCAGGAATGGCTCAAAGAGAAATTAACCCCTAACTCAGAGCCCATCCTAATAATTTGGGCCTTATTCAAACTCACCAAGGGAGTATGGATGCGCACAATGAGGTCCCCTTCTATGGCCTTCTGCAAAGCGAGGTTCGCCATTTTTTCAAAGGCGATGATGTAAGTAGGCCTGCAATCAGGATATCCAGAATAGTCGAGGGCGTTGACGCCTATAAAAATATCTCCTGTGCCCTGAACCTCAGCCAGCGCCAGTGCAAGAGATAGAAATATAGTATTCCTAGCAGGTACGTACGTTATTGGTATTGACCTGCCAATGTGGTCAAGAGGGATATCCTTGGGCACGTCCATTTCCGCAGTCAAGGCCGAACCGCCTATCTTGCCTAACGGGATGTCAAGCACAATGTGGCTTTTTACACCCAGAGAATCAGCAATGCGATGCGCCGCGTCGAGTTCCACAGAGTGTCGCTGCTGATAATTGAAACTCAACGCGTAAGGCTCATACCCTTGGGAAATAGCAATGGCCAAACATGTTGCAGAATCGATTCCACCTGAAAGAAGGACAATGGCTTTTGCTTTACCGCTCATGGCGTAAAGCATATTTTCAACAGCGTTTCCTGTCAATCATAGGTTTTCAATTGCGTCAGAAAGGAATGTTAAGCGGGAGCCAGCGAATCGGATGACCAAGCGCTCATTATAGTCGGAGCATGGCCACAAAAAGCATAGGCAAAGTGGAGACTTTTTCTTGAATGGATATCAGTTTACTTGCATCTTGTACACATAGAAATGTTTAATGCGAGGAGTCAAAAATGTCTGAATGTTCTGTTACAACATCGAAGGAATCACAGCATTGGCCTGGAGGAACAATCTCAGTCAAGCTCACAATGAACCCTTATTTATTGGCAATGGCTTTTGAACATGCGATGAATCAAGGCATGAAACTTTGGGAATTGATCAACATTGCCCTTTGGGAAAAACTGGGGAAACCGGACGAGGACGCTCTACTCGACTACGCCGCTAACATCGAAATGGACGAAGAGGATCCTAAGTGGAAAAAGCGTTTGAAGATTACAGCTAGGCATGAATTAGAGATGAAGAATTTGAAGGAATATAGAGAAGCGGCTTCAGACATTACGCCCGGATTCAACGGGGACTGAAACGAGAAATGAAATTGAAAAAATTCGTAAGGAGGTGCAAAATGCCTGTACTAAAATATGTATGTCACACATGTGGGAAAGAATTTCCGAAGATTGTTACTTCACCGGACAAAGTGCCTACGAAATGTATCGTATGCGGCGCCGAAACATTGGAAGAAATCGGTGAAGCATTTCCAAACAATGCCGTAACTCTTGATCGTTTTTTCTGTAATTCATGCGATTCATGCACGGAAGATCAATCGTGCGGCATTAAGTAGATAGACCAACCATTGCTGACGCCCATAAGAGTGAAAGAAACCGCATCCCGACGATGATACCGACATCCAAGGCCTTCATCTTTGAGTTTTTTCTGTGGGTAGGTATTGTCTTCGGGGTGGCTGGTTGTTTCGGTAAGGGAGGCATAAGTGAAATAAAGGAACACCCTTTCCCAATTCTATACGAAGATGACTCCACCGTGAGGTTAGGACGCCAAGACGACGATGCGTTTATTGAAATAAGATCCATCGCAAAGGGCAAGCCAATGGAAAACTTGGCTATATATTACCCAGCCCTGTTCCCCGGCGGTGAAATAATTAGGCCCGGCGATCGCGAAGAGTACATTAAAGTTAATAATCAAGACGCCTACAAAGTAATCTTCCGGACCAAGTACATCAGAAAGCGAAAACGAATAACCGGTCCTGAGCAAGACGCCAACAAGAACCTCCCCGATGGCTGGACGATAATGACTATGGAAGACCCCATTACGGGCAAGCCTATTCCTGTCATGTACGGTCCAATCATCCCCCAGCAAAAAGTCCTGTATATCGTCCAAGGAAAAACACGGATATACTACATACTGCTCCGAGCCGACGGAGACGCCATAGAGGCCGCTGTAAAAACCTTTGACAAGTTCGTCAAGGAAAGCATTGATTATCAATAAAAAGTTTGCCAGATTGTATTGTCATTACTCTGCCAATCAACAGTGACACAGGGAGGCTGATATTTTGAGATATATAGGGGCCGTGTATCGACCACCGAGCGAAGCCGGGAGTCTCATCATTCAAGCGACCATAGGATGCAATCACAACAAATGCATTTTTTGTGGAAGCTATCGAGACAAGACATTTCGTATTCGTTCATTCGAAGACATCACCAAGGATCTTCAGGATGCCCAATACATGGGACAGGTAGAAAGGGTGTTTCTCGCAGACGGCGACGCCATTTGCATACCCCAAAAGCGCCTGGTGAAAATATTGGTAGCTGTGAATGAGTATTTCCCGTCGGTCAGGAGGATCGGCATTTATGCCAACGCAAGAAACATTCTTCAGAAGACTGAGAAAGACCTTAATGAGCTGCGGAGGCTTAGATTAGGAATCATATACATGGGGGTCGAGACTGGCGACAGAGACCTTTTGAAAAAGATTTGTAAAGGCGCCTCCTATGAGGATTTGGTTAATGCAGCGTGCCGCGTAAAAAAAGCGGGCATTGTACTGTCTGTTACTGTCTTGCTAGGCATAGGTGGTATTCATGGCAGTGAGCAGCACGCCAGAAACACGGCAGCGATATTGACAGAAATGGATCCTGATTATGTGGGCGCGCTGAGTCTTATATTAGTTCCAGGCACTCCGCTGGACGATGAACACCTAAAGGGCAGCTTCCAAATTCCACCGCCGTTTGATCTCATCAAGGAATTGAGAATCATGATAGCGGAATCTCATTTTACAGAGTGTGTTTTCCGGTCTAATCATGCCTCGAACTACTTACCGCTGAAGGGTACGTTGCCAAGGGACAAGGATACAATGCTCAAAACAATTGACAAGGTTCTGAGTGAAAAAAACACAGCATACCTCAGACCCGAATTCATGCGCGCCCTGTGACGCTTATCTTGGCGATATCGAGAAAATAGGGATTCAAAGAGCTCACGTATATGAAGGGCTACATTGTCCATAAGGAATATCGGCCAGTTTCCCCAGAACAGCCCCAGAAACAGTCTCTCGGGAAACACGGAAAGGAGTCTTCTGTATGCGAGTGATTACGGTGTGCGTGGGTAGCGCGTGCCACCTTAAGGGCTCCCACGACATTATTGGATATCTAAAAGAAGCAATACAAGAGGCAGGTCTAGAAACAAAGGTCGAACTCAAAGGCAGTTTCTGCATGGAACACTGCACAGAGGGCGCTAATCTGCTCATCGATGATCAGCTGTTTCACTACAGCTCACTGGACGATGCCAAGAAGATATTTGAAACAGAGATCCTCCAGAAGCCTAAGTAGAAGGTAAAACCAGCTATGGAACCACAAATCAGGCGCAGAAAACCGTGGAAGGGATGGAGCGATTTTACAGGCTGGGCTCAAGATTTTTCTCTGAAAGCGAAAGTCCTAGGCGGGTTCCTCGGGGTCGCAATATTGGTAGGACTGGCAACCAGTTTTGTCGGGACGCGTCTCGCCAAGGAAACTATCCTGGACCGAGCTAGGATTCGTCTTTCCAGCGATCTGACAACCGCCAGTTTCTTGTTCAAGACAATCCAGGAAAATCTCGAACTCAAATTGCGGATGACAACTAGCTCCGAGAAGATCCGGAATGCCATTCAAAACAAACGAGCAGAAAGCATCAGAAACCGACTAGCTGTTATTTCATTAGAGAACGATCTTGATTTCCTCTCGGCAACTGATGACCAAGGCAAAGTCTTGGCTCGGGCGTTCGTCCCCGTACTCGACCACTCGGAAGACGTTTCTTCTGATTCTATTATCCAGAAAGCTCTAAAAGGGAAAAATTCATCAGGTGTAAGACTTATCTCTCTAGACCGACTCAAAGCCGAAAACCCCACGCTGGAAAGAAGACTAGGAGAGGTAGCTAATAAGACTGGAATGGTTATTGAGGCTGCTCAACCCATAATGGTGGATGATCAAGTCGTAGGGACGCTGTATGCAGGTATTCTGCTCAACAACAATAATATCATTGTTGACAAGATGTCGGAGAAGCTCTTTAGGGGTGAGAAATACAAAGACAGAGATGTCGGCTACGTAGCCATCTATGAAGGCAAAATATCGATTAGTACTAGCCTCAAAAGCAAGACGGGCTTTTCACTAACAGGCCTCTCCGCCTGCGACAAAATAGTTGAAGCGGTTATCCAAAAGGGGCAAACAGAGATCACGTGGTCAACACAAGACCGAATAGAGTACCTGTCCGCAGCGGAGCCCATTTATGACTACGACAGGAAAGTAATAGGAGCCTTAGAAGTAGCGACACAAGAAGAGCCAATCATGCGAGTGGTCGATCGGCTGGTAGCCGCTTTTCTCATCATCGGCTTACTAGGCGTCATGCTCATGGGGGCAATCAGCTACTTCCTAGTGAAATGGATCAATCGTCCTCTGGAGCAGATGTTACACGCAGCGAGGAGAGCTGCGGAGGGAGACCTCAGCCATGAAGTGCCAGTAATTGCTCACGATGAGATCGGTGAGTTGGCAGCGACTTTTAATCTCATGATCCGCAATCTCTCTGAGTCGCAGAATAAGTTGGAAGAGTGGGGGAAACAGCTCGCCTCTAAAGTAGCGGCTCAAACGGGGGAACTCAATCAGGCCAGAGAGCAAGTCGCGCGTGTTTCGAAACTAGCGTCATTAGAAAAAATGGCAGATGGGATGGCTCACATTATGGCTCACATCTCTGATCCTATGGTCAGATACCCCGGCACAGAGGACGAGCGGTCTGCCAGCAGCAGGATACTCATACTAGACAGTGATGAGGAAGTGTTGGACGTGTGTCAGAGAATACTCGAAAGTGAAGGATTTGAAGTCAAGACTACCAGAGCCGTTGATGAAGCATTGAGTGAGCTTGAGAAGGACTTTTACGATGTTATTGTAGCCGACATTGATATGCCTGATATAACTGCCCAGGAACTTCTCAAGGAAATCAAATACCGACAGCCGGAAGTACTCGTTATCCTGACCGCCCCATTCAAGCTTACCGAACCCGCAGTTGAGACAGTCAAACTAGGGGCCTATGACTATATACCCAAACCGTTTGGTCCCCATCAAATTCTCCTGATTGTGTACACTGCTTTGCAAAGTCGTGACATGGTGGCTCAAACGCGGAAACGCCATGCGGAGCAGCGGGCTGAAACCATTTTTCAGCGCCTGCCTGTGGCCATAGCTCTGGCGGATTCCGCCCATCGCGTGGTTTATCATAATAGAGCGTTTACAGATTTGGCCTCCCAAGACGGAACAGAATCGGTCCTAGGCAAGACGTTCGGCGAACTTTTCGGAGAGGACCCGCTGAAAATAGAAGAAGAAGGGGGCGGTTCCAAATGGCTGAAGCTTGATAAGGTCGGCAGAACAGCCAAGCTCTACAACTTCAAGCTACCCGAGGAAGACCTGCGGGTCCTCATGCTTCTGGACATAACAGAAACAGTAATCAAAGACCAGCAAGCGGATGTTCTCAAAGCGGAAACCATTAACAAGGCACAACAAGTTATCCATCAACAAATGCGGGTGGCCCAGGAAATAGCCGGTCTGTTGGGAGAGACTACGGCCGAGACGAAAGCAGCTCTTTTCGAACTCATCAAATTGGCAGGTCAATTAGGGGCTCAGCGATGAGTGTGCCGTTGTACATCGAATCGGGGGGTGCTCATGTAAGCAAGTACGGAGAAATTCTATGCGGAGACTCACTTTCGGTTGTACCTATAGCTGGCGGCAAGTTAATGGTCTTGTCAGACGGTCTGGGAAGTGGAGTCAAAGCAAACATTTTAGCTACTCTTACTACGAAAATAGCCACAAGACTGATGGAACGAGGCTTGCCCCTCGAGGAAGTGGTCGAAACCCTTACAGATACTCTCCCTGAGTGCAAAGTCCGAAAAATAGCCTACAGCACGTTTACGCTATTAAAAGTGCAAGATGACGGACGGGTATATCTCGCCGAATTTGACAACCCCCCGACATTTTTCTTGAAAAAGGGATATATCAGCCAACTCAAGTACAAAGACCGCATAATAGGAACTCGAAAAATCCGTGAAGCCCACGTCCATGTAGAAGCTGGGGATTGGCTTGTCACCGTTAGCGACGGAGAAATACACGCAGGTATCGGCGGGTTGCTGAACCTCGGTTGGGATTGGGAAAAGATAGCCAAGTTTTTGGAAACGCAAGTCTATGAGGACATATCAGCCCAAAAAGTCGCTCAAATACTTGTCGATCAAGCTCGGCAGCTCTATGAACACAAACCAGGGGACGACACGACGGCTGGCGTATTCAAGATTCGGCCCAAACGATTTGCCACATTCATGATAGGTCCGCCTGTGATCAGAGAAGCTGATGAAATTGTGGTAAGAAAATTTCTCGAAATCCCTGGCAGAAAAATTGTGAGCGGAGGCACAACAGCAGGCATAGTAGGCAAGATGTTGAACCGGGATGTAACGGTCGATTTATCAACCATGACCAACAAAATACCTCCCACGGGCAAGATGGAGGGTATAGACCTTGTGACTGAAGGGGTGCACACTGTAAATCATGCACTCGAGATCCTTCAGAAAGTAACCGACATAGAGCAGCTAGTGGGTGAGAGAGATGGCGCAAGTCGATTAACTTGGGAACTGCTTTATGCTGATGCTATTTACATCTTTTTAGGACAAGCAATCAATCCAGCTCACTTGAATCCCAATCTACCTCAGGAAATGGGTTTCAAGAGTCGCAGCGTACAGGCCATCGCAAACCTTCTCCGTGAACGAGGGAAAGAAGTGTACCTTGAAATCCATTGATTATAGTGCTTTTCTAAAATTCTGTCGGCATCGAAAACCGTTTGCAGGATTATCATGACCGTTCTGGTGACGTAGATTATGTTGACACTGCACCGTATTCGCCCTTCAGACAGTGCCATATCGTGCCCAACGTGATCGGGCATCCAGGATTCCTGGATTGCCTTTTTTACGGGAAGGACAGATGGACCCACGCATGCAACGTTTACTTTCGAGAATCACGATAAGTAACCACAGTACAAACAGTGACGAGTACATAAACCATAAATAAAGCCGTACATTCCGAGGATTAATTGGCTATGGATAATACCTTCCCCCTGTGTCATCAGGAACAGCGACCCCTAGACGGGTTCGACATGATCAAAGCCCTGGGGCTAATAAAGGAATACAACCTCCATGAAATTTGGCGTTGCTATCTAAAAAAAGGAGCCACAAAACAGAGAATTAGTATGTACGTGGAAGCCGAAAACTATTTTCTGGAACTTCATTTACAAAGGATGGACAGAATCATACTCTCGGAAAAATTCAATGCAAACCCCTTTTTCATGCAGCAGGTCGTTCAACGAGCAATAGCGTCTCACCCGCATGCTCTGATCCTTGAAAAAATTAGAAATCAGGGCATCGACACCGGCGACAGCCCCATAGCATTGTCCTGTTCAATGGGTGATACGATCGTTGATCTGCTTATAAACAAGATCGAACCTGGAGAAAAAAATCGCAAAAAAGTGTATGGAGCCACGCCAGTAGAAAGAGAAGAACAACGGGCCTTAGATATCTATGACATATCTTCCATCCTCTATTTATGCCAGCAAGACCTCACAGAAAGCATTTTTCAGCGGTATGGGGACGCCGAGCAAAAGAGACCGGCTCTGCCTCGCCCCACTATAGAGCTGGAGACTGTTTTAGGCGACTACAACATTAATTTGTCGTTTCAGTGTATCTCAACAAAAGAAAATCGTGTCATTAAACCTCCTGGGAATGTATCTACACACGCATTGCACCAAGTAGTCCAGAGGATGAACTTTCGGCACCCAGACGTACTCATTGCGAAAGAGCTAAAAGCAATCGGCCTCTGGGTGAGCATTGAACAGATATCCAGCAAGTTTACCCTCACCCGAGTTATGAATAACACCTGCTTAAGGATGGAATTTGAGAAGTCGCGATGAACAAGATTTCCGGAGAAATATTATTCACGTCATAATCGAGCTTCTATTAATACTCGGCCAGGAAAGACCACCAGGTCATCGAGGCGTATGAAGCTCCCAACTAATCATACGTGTTACTCGATCACTATTTCATTCCGTACCCATACAGCTTCGCTATACTTCTTAATACGTTTCATAAGCTCGCTGTGATACCTCTCCTTGGTAAACAACAATTCGTCCGGATAAATCTTGTCCCATTGCTTGCTCTGTTCCTTGACCTCTTGTTCTATCTTGTCCCTAAAACGCTCGATCGGTCGTATCTCCAAGTTATAAATGACGTAGCCAGCTTTTTCCTTGCAGATATAGAAAATTTTGCCGTTATTCGCGATCTTAATTGATACAAGTTTCCCAGTAGTCGGCACCTTGGTATATAAGTTTTCAAAGCGGACGGCGCCGTATTCAGACAAAGCGTTTTCCGCCAAGCCGAAATCACTCGCTGCCTGGATGTGATTGGTATGCAACAGGACAGCCGCGACAAACGACAAAAAGACGAAAGTTATCTTCATGCGAGACCCCTCATAGCGACTTGTAGTGTTTAAACGTTATCCTTCAGATGTAATAGCTTTCCACTAGTTATGATCATAGATGCAGAATCTCCGACACTACAGGGACAAGATCCATGAAATTGTATTGCAGTTCAAGATGAAGTTCACGCGATTGGCCTGGTTTGTAAATGACTCCGAAGAACCTCTCAATCGCGACATTCTGTGACCTGCAGTAATCAACCAAGGATGTCTTCGCCATGCTAGCTATTAGGTTGGCTTTTTGTCGATGAGCCCAGACAAAATGAGGACCATCTCCGCCGCTGTCGCCTATGACAATGAGCTGCTCTGGGAGTATGCCCCATTCTTTCATCACCAAGGCTGTATTCTTGGGTTTATCGTCTATTTCAAGCACCTCGAGCGAGTAGCGGTCGCCGTCCGAAGGTCCCGGGAACCTCGTCATCGGATGACCTGCTATGACCGGCACCGCAGGAACAAGTCCTTTGTGAATGGCGCGCTGAAAATACGCCTGAGTACTCGTGGTGTTAATCACAAACAGTATGTCATGATCAAGGCACCACTGAAGAAATTCGGGAACCCCAACATAAGTTCCAAAAGAGGCATCCAAGTATGCATCCATTTGATCTTGAGTGAGGCCAGAGGGTATCATCTCCTGAATCGCCCGTATAGCCTCTTGCAAAGTAATGATATTGCCGGTGTAGGTGAGAAAAACCCGCTCAAAATCTTTTTGTAAATATGGGAATGCAAAAGCTAACGGATCGAATGGTCCGTTTGGCGATAAACATTCACTCCAGTCTGAAGATATTATACCCTTGAAATTCTGTTGTTTATCCATGACGAGCTCCGCGTGTAAAGCAGTTAACGTACTAACACTCTTTGATTGCGCCGTGCGTTTTCCCGGACAAAATTCTTAGAACGTTCTAATTCACCTTGCCGGAGACCACACAGAAAATCTTATAATGAATCTTGTCTGCAGAGTCCATCTTATATATTTTTCTCATGGTGTGATTTCGATATATTGTTTCGGTTGGTTCTGGCCCGGTATTTATCCGAGATCTACGTCTCGCTCATGATCACGCGCCAGCCCATAGAGACCAAGCCAAGAACTGGGGACTTGTACATAAGTTGACTAGATATAGGATATTAGACACTGGCCGCCTGTCAGCTGCCGCAAACATGGCCCTGGACAAAATAATTCTAGATGAAGTAGCAGAAGGGCAAAGTCCTCCCACGCTACGCTTTCTTCAATTCAGTCCACCTGCAGCCCTCGTCGGGTACCACCAAGACATTGATCTAGAGATTAGGCCGCTATTCTGTGCAGAAAATGGCATAGATATAAACCGGCGACTAACCGGCGGAGGTAGCATTTTCTTCCAGGATTCTGCACTGGGCTGGGAAATCTATGGTCAAGCAGGCCAATCCCCTTTTCGAGGACCCTTCGAACAGATTCTGAAATCCATCTGTACCATAGCTGCCGAAGCTATTTCGCAGTTGGGGATTCCTGCTAAATACAGACCTAGAAATGATATTGAAGTAGAAGGTCGTAAAATAAGCGGCACGGGAGGTGTGTCTATCTCTGGTGCATATATGTTTCAAGGTACTCTTCTGGTGAAGAACGAGATCGACCTCTTTCTGAAGGCCCTGCGAGTACCCGTAGAGAAGCTCAAGAAGCGTGAAATTGAATCGCTCATGGAAAGGGTTTGTTTTTTAGAGGATCTTATCCGCCCCTGTCCGGATATCGAGTCTATAAAACAGGTAATAAAAAGAGAGTTCGAGCTGCATCTTGAAGTGGAATTTGAATGTGGCGAATTGACGCTTCGCGAGAAAACTAGATTACAAATGGGACTATCTTATTTTGGGAGCCGTGAGTGGATAAGGCGCACGATACGGCCTCGAAATGAGGGGACGCCATGTAGGTCGATTATACAAACTGAAGCAGGAACTATGCGGGTTCATGTATGGCTGTCCCCTGGACGAAGAATTGTCCGACAGGTTCTTATTTGTGGGGATTTTTTTACCGCGCCGAATAGGTTAATCCGTGACTTAGAGGCAGCCCTTGTAGGGGTGAAGGCCAACCCCAGAGCGCTCCGAGAAGCTGTGATTAATTTTCTTGAAATGTACCCGGGAAGCATTCTGGGGATAGATTCACTTTGTGTTGCTGGTGCAATAGCAGCCGCATCTGAGAGAATGGCGCTGGTCGGTAAAAAGTTTACACAGGCAGAGGTCAACGAACTTTTCTTTGTAAACGTGGAACCAGGTTTACTTGAAGGCAAGAAAACTAGGTGGCTACTTCTACCTTATTGTGCAAAAAAATTAGATTGTTCATTTCGCGTCGTTCCGGGTTGCGATGAATGCGGCGGGTGTGAGATAGGCGCCAGTTTTGGCTTGGCAAGAGACTTCGAAGTTGAACCAATAACCATACACAGCTTTGAACATCTCATGGAGGTACTTCAGACGCGCTGTAAGGAAACTAACGATCTGTTCATCGGTTCTTGCTGTGAGGCCTTCTACGCAAAGCATCAGCAAGAAATGGAAGCGACAGGAGTACGCGGGGTTCTCGTAAATCTTGACTCCACTACCTGTTACGATCTGGGAAAAGGAAGCGCTGCGTATGAAGGACGCTTTGATAACAAGACCACCTTGAATCTAGAACTTATTAGAAAGGCATTACTTTTTTTGAATGATACGCCAACTGCCTAGCTGTGACGTGCTTGTGGTGGGAGCAGGACCGGCCGGCTCTATGGCGGCTGGTCGCATAGCTTCTGCCGGTATCAGTACGTGGCTTATTGACGCCAGACGCCGTATAGGAGTTCCGCCTCACTGCGCTGAATTTGTGCCGCCCAGGCTCTTTGCACACTTTGACATATCCTCGAATTCGATCATCCAAAAGATCGATTCTATGCAGACCACAATTATTAATGATAAAGATTCTAGTTTGTTCAGGGGAATGGAGTACGGGAGCGAACCAACTCAGCGCCAAAACCTCCCCAAGCGTACGCGCTTAACTTCACCGCAGCCAATAGAGACACCTTCGCCTGGATTCATTATAGATCGAGTACAGTTTGACAGAGGATTGGCACATAACGCCGCACGAAAAGGTGCGACAGTCCTTTGTGATACGAGACTTCTCGCAGTGGAAAATGACCGTTGGCTTATTCGTAGAGGCACTACCGTAATAGCTTGCAGACCAAAGTACGTCGTGGCCGCGGATGGCGCACAGTCCACTGCGGCGAGACTCCTTAAATTGCCGCGTCCGAAATTTATGGTGGGGGTCCAGGTAGAGGCTCCCCTGAATAATCCTTCAAACCATACCATGGTTTTTCTTCACAGATGTTTCACAGGGGGATATGGATGGGTTTTCCCGAAAGGAATGGCGGCTAACGTGGGAGTGGGGCTGGAGCCTCGTAGCGGGGTGAGACCTTGGGCTATATTGGGCTTTTTTGTCGAGTATCTAGCTGAACAACACATAATTCATAGGAGTATGCTGGCTACATCTCGTGGGTTGATACCAGTGTCAGGCCCACGGCATTCACTGCTCCGCGGAAATGTCCTTTTCTGCGGGGATGCAGCAGCGTTGACGCATCCAGTTACCGGGGCGGGCGTTTCCCAGGCTATAATCTCGGGGGATCTGGCCGGTAGGCTCATCGCCACGGCCATGACCACTGATACTCCTGAGGCGGTTACCGAGTACGACGCTGAAATGAAGAGTCATTTCGGAAATGTCATGAGACACGCCCTTTCAAAGAGGCGGCTTATGATAGCCCAATGGGATCATCATGACTTTGAAACCATTTGCCGCAGTACGTGGATCGCGTATAAAGGATACAAGAAAAGAACCGTCGGCGAAACTATCAGAGGCGATATGATTCATGCCTGACGCGCGACCTGAAGCTACCAAGACCAAGGGACCATCTCACCTCAGTAACCTGTGGAGGAATGCCAATCTTTCAAAGTCACTTGAAACTGCCTGGAACCAGTCTCGGTCTGTCTTCGGGCATATCCTGACCGCCCATGTTCCTGGAATGTTTGTAGTCAACGGCCGCAGAGGCGGATACAGAGCAGTTTCTATAACTGGACCCCATTGCGAACTACAATGCGAACACTGCAAGGGCATCTTGTTGAAAAGCATGTGCCATGCACCAGATGGGGCTTCTCTGAAGAAGATCGCGCTCGACGCGTATTATAGAGGAGACAAAGGTATTCTAATTTCAGGGGGCTGCGACAATCAGGGCCGGCTTCCTTGGCACAGGTTCCTAGCTGACATTAGCTACTTAAAGAGACTCACGGACCTCACCATCACTGTGCATACAGGGTTGCTCGATGCGAGGACCGCCCGCCAACTCAAAGATGCCGGCGTGGATCAAGCTTTGATAGACATAATAGGGGATGACACTACTGCATCTAAAATTTATCACCTGTCTCATGGCGTGGAAGCCATAAGAAGATCTCTCGAGCATCTGAGCACGGCGGGCGTCACGACGGTCCCCCACATCATTTTTGGGCTGCACTACGGAAGAGAGAAAGGCGAGCAAGAGGCGTTGAACATGCTCGGAGACTATCTTATTGAAAAGTACGTTGTAGTGGTGTTCATGCCTTTGTCTGGTACCCCTATGGAGTCAGTTCGACCACCCGATGCGGAACGCGTGGCTGAGTTTATCACGAAAGCCCGATTAAAGTATCCTAACATGCACGCGTCGCTCGGATGCGCCCGCCCGCGGGGGAATTATAGGAAACGTTTAGATTTGTTGGCCATTGAAGCTGGTGTAAACGCTATTGCGCTTCCATCAGATGAGGCTCTTGAATATGCTTCTCGCAAGGGTCTCAATGTCGTCTTTCGAGACTGGTGCTGCTCGCTGGGATGAACATCCTATCATTATTGTCATAAATTCACTATGCTGTTATTCAATGCGCCTTTAGGCCAATTGCCCAAATTAATGAAAAGATTCCTTCGCTTCCTTCGGAATGAAGTAAACTAGGAGCCTGTCATTGCGAGGAGCCGGAGGCGATGTGGCAATCTCAGTTCATACAACCTGTTAGGTAGAGGATGCCCTCAATCGATCACTTCTCTTGGCAATCACTTTATCATGCAACGGGCGACATGCGCATAGAAAAAAAGGAGGATGAGCTATGCCGTCTATATTGACTGACCTCGAGGAAACCGGACAGCAGCAAAGTCCCAAGTATGTCAGGCTGTCCCTTGCAGCCGCAATGACCCTTGGCTTTACCAAAGGTTGGTTTTTTAGGAATGCCAAGTTAGGGTGCATCAATCTTCTTATGACTTATGCCGGTGGTTGCAAGGCAAACTGCGCCTTTTGTGGTCTTTCGTCCGAAAAAAAGGTCGATAGCCCGGGCAGAAACTTTATTCGGGTTCCATGGAAAACATATAAGACTGCGGAGGTATTAGCAGCCGTAGAAAACGCGCCGCCGCACGTCCATCGAGTCTGCATATCAATGATAACCCACCCTAACTGCCGAAAAGATGTGACAAAACTCTGCAGCCAAATTAGCGACCATACGGATATGGGTATATCTCTCCTCATCTCGCCGTCCATTCTCAACAGGCAAGACTTGGAAGACATGAAAGAAGCTGGCGCTGATCACATTGGAGTAGCAATTGACGCTGCTACCCCTGAGTTGTTTGAGAGACTAAGGGGGAGAACCGTAGGCGGTCCACACAGGTGGCAGCGATATTGGGATTGCTACCAACAATGCCTTGATGTGTTTGGCAAAAAACGGGTAGGCGTCCATCTTATTTGCGGGCTTGGCGAGACAGAAAAAGAAATGGTGATTACCATGGAAAAGGCACGAAAAATGGGTGGGAGCACACACCTGTTTTCTTTTTTTCCCGAAAAACATTCAGCCATGGAAGATGCAGCCCCTCCCCCTGTAAACCAATATAGGCGAATCCAATTGACGCGGTGGCTCATAGATAATGATTTGACGCGCCTGGACAAAATGGATTTCGATGAAAAAGGGCGAATCCTCAGGTTCGGAATTGACGGTCCAATCCTTGAAACCATCGTAAGGTCTGGTGAGCCGTTTCAAACTTCAGGTTGTCCTGGCAAGGAGGGCAAAGTAGCGTGCAACAGACCCTATGGGAATGAAAAGCCCGGGGCACAAATCCGGAATTATCCTTTTCCGCCCGAGAAGGATGATCTGGAAAGAATCGTCGAGCAACTCTACGATTATTCAGATGAGTCCCTTGGATAATGTATGTAACCATTTTCCAAGGGAAACTGCTGGCAAAAGAAATATCAGATAGTTGGTGGCGTAACGACCCAGGAAAAGGCGCTTTGGACATCCTTATACTATGTCGTAATAGTTTCCAAGTATAGCGATTCTCAGCAATAACCGCGAAATGCGCGAATTATCTTATCTGGCATTACCGTGAAAACGGGAACCCCGTAATCCTGGATGCCCGGTCAAATCAGGCATGACAAAGCAACGCCTGAAGCGCTAACTCGCACTGTGTTACTTGAATGGCCATAACAATATATGCAAAGAGTTTTCGCTTGAGAGAGAACTCTTGAAAAATACTATGAGAGTAAGGTGCGGCCTTGGTAAGCAAGAAAAACAAAAAGCCCGCTAGAGCGGGCTGTGTGATTGCTCTCATTGCGTCATTTAGTGCTCAAACAGCTTAATACTGATCCCGTTGGGGTCATTGATAGAGGCATATATAACGCCATCTCGACGGCCGTGAGTCTCCACAAAGGTTATGCCCTTGCGTTTCAGTTCCTCAACCGAACTCGCCAAATTTTTAACCTTGAAGCTCATTCCTGAAACACCGCCACTCAGTGGACCAGCCTCTGTGAATCGGTTATGGCATATCTCCAACTTATAGGGAGTCCCTTCCTTTTCCATGCAAACCTTGTCGAGCCCACCCGTAAATCCTTCAGATTGCTTAAACCCCAGTTTGGTATAAAAATTGATCGTTCGTTCAGGATCAGAGGTAGGTATGCCTATGGTGAGTGGATAATCATCCATAGACGATCTCGAAAAAATAGCAGATTCGGCTTCTGTGTTGTGAGCTATCAGTAAACCAAAGGCCACTAGAAACATGATAGAGCAGGTAAAACCTAAGAAAAGCCGTCTCGCGTGGCCAGCCGGCAGCTTCGTTTTCATCCAACCTCCTTAGCCTCTTTCAACCAATTAAAATGTAAAAGCCTTCCCCAGCAAAGGCAAAAAAGAATATACACGAAATAGGCGTCAAAATCAAGGAATAAAGCTCAGAAAAGAGATGGGAAAGGCGATCTCAGAGGCAATGTTCCGTGCAAGAGGTAAACAAGAGCTATATCAACTGCTGGATCCGCTTCTACATCATTGGCTTTAAGCGTTCCAACCCTGGGAGCGGAGTGATGGAAATTATCTTCAAAAATCACATCGGGATCGATGCCTTTGCCTTCTATGTCACGGCCGTCCGCGGTGTAATAATGCGCAGTGGTCAGCCGAAGGGCCAATGTGGGGGTCAGACGGAAAACGCCCTGAACAGAAGCCTTGCCAAAAGTCCTCTCGCCGATTACTTTGACGTTTGGCATTCCCTGAAGAGCCCCCACGAGTACCTCAGACCCACTGGCCGAACCCTTGTTTGCCAAGATAACGATTGGGCCCTCGAAAACAGACTCGTCTCTCGGACTGAAAAATTCTCTGGTCACGTCAGGATTTCTTCCCTTCAAAGATGTCAGATTCCCCTTACCCCTGAAGAGCCCTGCCGTCTTGATAGCTTCCTCAAAAAGTCCTCCCGGATTGTCTCGTACATCTATAATAAGGCCTCTCAGAGGACGACTGGATTGATACGCGAGTCTCGATAACGCGCGGAAAAGTTCATTGCTCGTGTTTTCCTGAAAATTAACTATTCTTATGTAGCCAATCCTGTGTGAGAGCATGATTCCGCGCACAGGCGCAATGCGTATCATTTGCCTCCTCATCTTTATTGCTCTTAATTCTTTGCTTCGCGCCGACTCCACCAGCACATTTATTACAGAGCCAGATGAACCCCTCACCATGGAAAGAACTTTGGGAAGTGGGAGACCCTGGAGTCGATACCCATCAATTTCTAGTATGGTATCGCCAGCCTTGATACCGGCTTTCTGGGCAGGTGACCCATCGAGGGCGGAGACCACAACGTATCGGTCATCCTTCGAAGCTACAACCATGCCTACGCCGCCAAATGTGCCCGACATACTTATCTTGAGTTCATTAAGCATTCCCTGATCGAGCAACGAAGAATTGGCGTCCAATTCTTTCACTAGAAGTCGAGTTGCTTCATTAAGCAGGTAATTAAAGCTGACATGGCAATTTCGACATAGCTCATCGAGAGAATCCAAAAAACACTTCTCCGCACTGGACTGGCAATCTCCGAAACCGTGGTGATCTTCCATACATACAGGCAACATGACTAATTGTAAGCGGTTCCAAACTGACTCCAATAGAGGCCTCATTGACAAAGTAGAAACATAGAAGTGATCAATCATATCTATGACTTGCAAGAAGATTTCCTTGGGGTCTGGCTCCTGGATTGTATCGCCGCGACCCTGTCGCATGTGTTTGGAAAAATCTCCGGCTCCAATGTCCTGTGCGGCCAGCAGACGATTTTGTGGATCAGCTAAAAGGCGCGGAAGGTGACCCAGGGCTCCGAGTTGCGTAGCAACTACAAGAAAGAGGGCTAAGAGCAAGGATAGTGAACGACGAGCAGTCATTGTGTTTTTCAGCATTCCTGAGCTATATGGCCCTTATATAAGATCCGGTGAGCATCTAAGCATCGCTTGAGCTTATACTAGTTACTGGTTGCCTGAAGACCACATCAGCCTTCCCTATTATAGACACCTTCAGTACGGCGCGAGTGTGGGGGCTTACAGGCGCGGCTCCGCTCCTCCGAATTAATGGTATCCATACTATTTCATTATCTTTGACGACCAGGGGGAACAAAGGCCGGACGTGCTGCGGGACCTTCGCGTCGATCAGGATTTTTTTTATCTTTCTGCTTCCTGGAAATCCCCATGGTCGCATGCGGTCTCCTGGCTTTGGCGTGCGAACGAATAAAGGAAATGACAGCAGCTCCGCGTCGAAGTATGCCACGGAGGGCTTCTTGAAATCTATACCGCAATTTCTCAAGGAGCTGGTCTCAAATCGCAATTGTACGCTCACGTGCGGCAC
>Ga0172368_10002300_pt1 | contig 24540 bp, 26 predicted proteins | sample Lak11m_FD_114540 | JGI IMG/M metagenome (GOLD analysis project Ga0172368, IMG submission 114540) | Freshwater microbial communities from Kabuno Bay, South-Kivu, Congo - kab_022012_11m | ecosystem: Environmental > Aquatic > Freshwater > Lake | place: Democratic Republic of the Congo: South-Kivu...
TCCTGCCGGGCACGGAATGGACGATTTTGGCCGGCTTTTCCGGCATCCTCTTGCTGTCGGCGTTGGTGTACCACCTCAAGAGCGAGAAAAAAGGCGTGGGCCATGGCATCACCACCGTCATCATGCTGCCTTTGACGTTCCTCTTCGGCGTACTGGTGGGCTTGGACTTCCGCTTGGAGGCGGCGGCCGCCGCCATCGCCGTCACATTCATCCTTCTGGAAAAGCGGTACGTGCACCACGCCGCGCGCATGGTGACGCACGAGGAATTGACAGATATGCTGGTCTTCGCCATCATCGCGTTCATCGCGTATCCGTTCATTCCAAGTCAGCCCGTCGTGCTGTGGGGCACGTCGGTGAGCCTGGAGTACGTCTGGAAGGTCGTCACACTCATCACCGCCATATCCTTCGGCTCGCACATGCTCATCAAGTACACCCGCCGCCAAGGCGCGGAAGCTGCTGCATTTTTGGGCGCGACCGTCAGCTCCTTGGCCACGCTTTTGATCTTCCTGCCGAAGATCCGCGACGAGAAGCACGCCCTGTCGCTGAACCACTTAGTCAGCGTCGGCACGGTGGCCGGAAGCCTCTTCGTGCTGGCCGCCACCTCGTCGGCCCTGTTCGAAAAGGCGTTCCTGCCCGTCGGCCTCATGGGCGCCGTCTTTTTGGCCGCGTATTTCGTCTTCGGCCCGCGCCTGCGCAACCAGGATGCGCCGTTGCAGCAACGCGTCTTCTCGCTGGCATTCATCACCAAGTTCACGCTCGTCTTTTTAGCCGTCGGTTTGCTGATCAACCTGCCGCACTCCCCAACGACGCTGTGGCTCTCAGCCGCCCTAGGCGGCCTGCTTTCGTCCACGTCCGTCATTGCAAGTGTAGGCTACGCGTACTCGGCCGGCCACGTCGGAACGGCGTCCGCCTTGACGGCCGCCGTCTTAAGCGTGGTCGCGTCAAGCGTCGCCAAGTCGGCCGTGACGTTCGCGCGGTTTCCGCGCCACTGGGATGCCTGGATGCCGGCCGTGCTGGGAGCCGCGTCCGGCGCCATCGCGCTGACGACGCTGAACCTCCTGGGATGAACGGCGTCCAACGCAAAAGCCGTTTAAGCCCGGCAGCCAGATATGACGCATGAAGATGATTGATGCCGGCCACGGCGGCGGCCAAGTCCTGCGAACGGCCCTAGGCATGGCAGCCTTGACGGGCCAAGACATCCACATCACGCACATCCGCCAGAACCGGCCGAAACCCGGCCTGCAGCCGCAACACCTGGCGTGCGTCAAGGCCATAGCGCAGATTAGCGGCGGCCAAGCCGTTGGGGCAACCATCGGCGCATCGGAACTGACGCTTCGGCCAAACTCGGTGAAAGGCGGCGACTTCACTTTCGACATCGGCACCGCCGGCTCCACATCGTTGTTGCTGCAGTGCATCCTTCCGCCCCTGCTTTTCGCCGACGAAGACAGCGTCGTGCGCATCACGGGCGGCACCGACGTGCCGTTCGCCCCGCCTTCCTTGTTTTTGCAACGCGTCTTTTTACCGGCCATCCGAGCCATGGGAGCGGAGGTGACGCTCAAAGTGGAGAAACACGGATTCTACCCCAAAGGCGGCGGCGGGCTGGAGGCACGGATCACGCCGGTTGGAAGACTGGAGCCGTTGGATTGGTTGGAAAAAGGAAAATCGCTTGGAGCGCACGCAACCGTCTTGTCGTGCAACCTGCCGGCTCACGTGGCCGAACGCGAGAAGACCGTCTTGGAAAAAGCCGGCATTGCCGACGTGCGGATCGATTCGCCTGACGCTGTGGGCGTCGGCAACGTCGCATTCATCCAAGCGGATTACGCCCATGCTGCCATGGGTTTTGACGCACTTGGGAAAATCGGCAAAAGCGCGGAATCCGTGGCCCAGGAGGCATTGCAAAAGTGGCAGGCCTTCGGAAAATCCGACGACGCCTGCGAGCCGCACCTTTTGGACCAATTGCTGCTGTACGCCGCGCTAGCCGAAGGAGAAAGCCGCATCCGCCTACAATATTTGAGCGAGCATGCCATCAGCAACCTGCGCGTGCTGCACGAATTGATGGAAACGGAGCATGCCTTTGACGGAAACGTGCTGACGGTCCACGGCCACACGCCCGTATGAACAACCCCCGCCTCAAGATAATGGCCCGAACGCAGGAATTGTAAGATTATACCGCTCAAAACTGTCAACAATGGAAAAATGAAGCCTACCGTTTTGCTTTAAAAATACGTTTTGTCCTAATCGGATGAGAGGTGGGGATTGAATGACGGAACTGACGATTGTGGCCAAGGACCGCGTCGGCCTGCTGGCGGACATTTCGGACGCGTTGGCGAAAGACGGCGTCAACATCGAGTTCGTCTCCGTCGAGACCACGGCCACGACGGCCATCGTGCATCTCAAAGTCGCCAACTCGACGGCGGCCAAGAAGACGCTGACGGCGGCGGGCTTCCGCGTCGTTGACAAGCACAACCTCCTGTTGCGCCTGAAGGACCGGCCCGGCGAATTGGCAAAAGTCAGCCGCAAATTGGCGGATTCCGGCATCAACATCAAGAACGTCTACATCCTGGACGCGGCCAAGAACGAAAAGATTTTGGCCATGGACACGTCGGACAACGCCAAAGCCAAGACCGTGCTGAAGTCTTACCTCTAACAACTCACGCACGCAAGGCGGACACGCGACATGACGAACATCGGCCACTGGGTGATGTATGAGCGAAGGCCTGGTGCCGAGCAAAGACACGCGCCTGGAAGCAGTTCAGGATTGCCGGTTGAAGGCGGCCAGCTTATCGTATCCACGACGAGGCAGGAAACACCGATGCACGATTTTCAACTCGTGCGGAAAATCGTGGTGCCCCACGAGCAATTCATCGGCCGGAACGTCTACACGGGCACGTTTGAACCCAGTTTGAGCATGACGCCCCGCATCAACCTGGCCGTGCATTGGGAAAAAAACGCGTCCACGGCCCGCGTCCTCCGTTTTCGCATCGTCGAGGGACAACTGGAGGTGGAGCGGATGGGCGGAGTCGTGCAAGCGTACTTGCAGGAATCGGAAGACAGGACGCTGGGAAGCAGGCCGTATCGGATGGAATCCGGCGACCATGTCGAATACGTCGAAGACGACGGGACGCGGCATTCTCTTCAATGGGTTGATGCGGGTAAGGAACGAGTGAAAACAGGGATGCAAATGGGACGCTGGGTCGAAGCCAGACTCCAAAGCAGACGGCACACCCGGTAGAAAACTTCAGCCCGCGACCAGCACCCACACCAAGTCGCCCAGCGCGATGCTCAACAACAAACCGGCCAGCAGGTAGGGGCCGAAGCGGGGCAGGTGCCGGTAGATGGGCACCGTCTTGCGCTTCTTGGCGAACATGAATTTCTTGAGTTTCTTCAAGGCCGGCACGGTCAGGACGCGCTCCAAGCCGTACTTTTCCACGTCGTTGTCGGGAAGTTTTTCCAACGCCAAAACGTCCTCGTCCAGGATTTCCTTGTAGGTTTGGGGCGCGATGACGGCGAAATCCACCACGTCCTGCCGGTAAATCACGTAGAACGCCGACGGAATGCCCAAAAGCACGATGAACGCCTGGCCCAGCACGCCGAAGGGCAACAGTTGCGAGACGGCGAGCACCGCGACAAGTACGGCCAAGAAAAGCGCCGCCTTCGATCCCGGGAACTTGTCTTTCTGCCGCAACAAATCCGCGTACCACAAAGCCGAGCCGGCGGAGGCCAGAAGCGACGCCGCCAGGAAGACGGACAGCACGAAGGGCCAGAAGACCGGCACGGCAACCAAAGGCGACACCGGAAGCCACAACGCCAATCCAGCCAGCAGCAGGACGTCGCCGCCGCCGAACTGTCCGGCGCGGTACGACAAGTAGCCCCCGGCGCCAATCAAGGCCGCCACGAGGACGGGCGGCGACAGCAAGTCGAACGGCAGAAAGAGGACGTTCCAAAGCATTCCGGCTGCCAAAAAAACGTACAGCATCCGCTCGTCCATGAACGAAGTCTTGTGGTCCTGCCAGGCCAATGCGGCCGTCACGACGATTGAAACGACGACGCGGATCCAGGCGTCAAAAGGCAAGGCGTCCAGGAACATGTCAAAGGGCCCCCAACTGAGTCTTCACGTCCAAAACGGCGTCATTCAGCAGCCGCAACTGGCGCGTCCGCACTTTTGACAGCGACTTGCGCAACGGCTCAAAATCCCAGATGGCATCCAGCAACGCATGGGTGCGTGCGTGGATTTCCGGCGAATGGCGTCGAAATTCGGCCACGCGATCCTGTTCTTCCTGGTAAAGCGCGTTGCGCTCGCGGGCTGCATCCAAGCCCAGCACGCGGGATTCCATGCGTTCGCGGTCCAGACGGACGCGGCAAATCACTTCATGAGCCAAGCGGAGGCCTTTGAGATCGGCAAGGCAGATTTTGCTCGCTAACTCCGCGGCACGGGGCTCGGAATCCGGCAGCCGTATCAGCTCGTCATGGTCCCGAAATTTTCGGGCTTGCAAGGCGTCAAGCTGGCGGAGCACGACGTCCTGGCGGCGAGGTATCCTCAACGTCGGAAGTTCGAATAATTCGTTCCGCCATTGGGGAACATACGCATGGAACAAGACATAGGCAGGCCCGTGGGCAGTGGCAAGCATGTCGGGAGCTTGGTGACTCACAAGTGCAGCCGCCGGCAGTGCGAGCTTGCCGGTGCGCAGGAAACCGACACGGGCCAAAGCCAAAGCATTGCGCGGGAAGATTCCTTGGGTTCGACGCCGGATGCGGGCGTAAATCGGCTCAAGGGTGCGGATGGCGCCCAGAGCCGCGTCCCGCGAGGGGTTGCGTCTGAGCAACTGGCCGAAGTTTTTCTCGTGCTTGAATGCCGATGAAACATCATCACGCAATTGTTCCAGGCTACGAAGCTCACCCGTGAGACGCCGGCGCTGGGCAGATTCACGGGCGCGAGACCATGCGGAGAGTGGCACGCGTCAGCCCCCGAAGTCGAAGTAGTCGTTGTCCACCGACCACACGATGAACAAGATGCCCAGCAAGGCCGCGCCCAGGAAGTTGAAGTAACCAAAGTAGCCCAGGGCGATCATGGCGATGCCGGCGATGAGAAAGTGGGGCTTGATGCGGCCGTAGCCCGGACGCGGGTCGATTGCGTCGCCCGGAGCGACTTTCGGCTTGCCATGATGGGGGTCGGACATGTCAGCTTCACGGCAAGTGACGCAGGCGGGAAAGAAAAGGCTGACGGAAACGGAAAAAATTGAAAAAAAAGGCGGAAGGCAAAAACGCGGACGGCCGCTTCAATTCGGCAGCTTGCCGCCGAACTGCTTGCTCAATTTGGCTAGGAGGCCTTTGTTGCGTTTGACTTCCTTGAGCATCTTCTGCGTCTTCTCGAACTGTTGCACCAGTTCGCGCACGTCGGATTCCTTCATGCCGGCGCCTTTGGCCACGCGGGCCTGACGGGTGGCTTCCTTCATCAACGCCGGGTTGCGTCTTTCTGCAAGGGTCATGCTGTGCACGGCCGCCTCGAAGGCCTTGAGCTTCTTCTCGCTCTGACCCACCAATTCCTCCGGCAAATCCGTCTGCCCTAACATCTGCATGACGGATTTGAGGGGGCCCATTTTCTTGAAAGCGCTCAACTGCGACAAGAAAGTCTCGTAATCCAGTTTGCCTTCTTCCCAGGCCTTTTCCAGTTTTTCCTCCTGCGAGACGGTTTTGACCGTTTCCAGAAGCAGTTCCAAATCCGGAAAGCCCAACAAGGAAGCGGCGAATTTCTTCGGGTCAAACGCCCGAAAATCAGAAAGCTTCTCGCCGGAGCCCAAGAAGGCGATGCGCGAGCCGGATTCCACGACGGATGAAAGCGCGCCGCCGCCTTTGCCGGAGCCGTCCATCTTGGTGATGATGACGCCCGAGAGGCCGACGGCGTCGTGAAACTGCTTGGCCTGCTTTCCTGCCACCTGACCTGCGTCGGCCGAGACTACGAGGAACGACGAGTCCGGCTGCAAGACGGACGCGACTTCCTTGAGCTCCGCGGCCAGCTGCTCGTCAAAGGCGCTGCGGCCGGCGGAGTCCAGGATGACGACGTCGTACTTGTCCGACAAGGCGCGCGCCTCGCGGGCGATGGCGACGGCATCGTTCGTCTCCAGCGTGAAGAAAGACACATGGGCCTGCTCGGACAACTGCTTCAGTTGCGTGCGGGCCGCCGGGCGGTGCACGTCCGCACCCACCAAGACGACTTTCAGGCCCTTGGAGGCGTAGAAGCGTGCGAGTTTAGCTGCAGACGTCGTATTGTGGACTATGATGTTGTTAGCGACGAAATTGTGACCATCCGGAACAGTCAAGTCGTACACGTATTCGACGTTGTCGCACAGTTCGATCCGGTTCACTGGAACCCAGTTCAAATCGGATTCCGAAAGTTGCCTCAAAACCGACAGCGCTTGAAAAAGCTCCCAATCAGAGCGGCGGGAAAGCAAAGCGGTTCCGGAGGCAGAACGCATCAGCATTCCGTCCGGATTCTCATCAATGAGACCGATTTGCTTGAGCCGGAAGAGTGAGGCGTTGAGCCACGGAGTGGTAGCGCCCAATTTTGTCCGCAAGGCAGCATAGGTAGCCGGCGTACGAAGGGATTCAATCAAGGGGGTCGTCGATGGTTCAATCCTGTCCAACGCATCAAGAAACTGGCGCAACGACTCGCGGGAAATGACGCCATTTGACTCGTAAAGCCCATAAGAGGAAACGTAGTGTTGCAGGTCTGCAATGGAGTATCCGTAGTATTCACGGACCTGCTTCAACAAGTTCCCGACATGCAAATTCTCGTGTTTCCCATGCCGCTGGCCCGAGCCGATGGACGCCATGCCGGCCAAACGGGACTGACGCTCTGGCAAAATGGAGCCGATTTGCGAGGCGAAGCGTTCGACCGGTTTACTGCAAAGCAAGACGCGGAAGTAGTTCCGACCCTTAATCGTTTTCGCCGAAATTGAGGACGGCATTTCCAACCGGAGCAGCAAGGTCCGAAACTCCTCGGCAAGCTTGCGGCTGGCACTGACGAACTCAATGTTCCGCTTGTCGGAAGAAACGTGCCCATCACAGTCAAAATAAGCCCTGATAAAACGCGTGGCCACCGGTACCGGTGCTCCAAGGAGCCCCTTTGGCAGACCAACGGTCGACGCCTTGTTTCCGAACGGAATACCGAAGCAGGACGAAACCCAGTGGCAAAGCAGAGGGGAAGACAACACCAACCGGCGCAGACCCGCATCTGAGCGCTTGCTGAACAAAACGGTGGGGCGAAGTCCGAAGAGCGACTCACAAAGAAAAGTCCAGCGTTGGGCGGATGCGTCATCCGCAGTGGTCAAATCAACGGTTTTTCGGGTCAAATGGCCGTCGCCAACAATATAGCCCAAGAATTCGGCCAGTTCCGGCGACCAGGCTGAAGGCAGCGAAACGGGGCGGCCGGAACCCAGTTGCACCTTCCAGGTTTTCGGCAAATCCAAATTCGCACCGGTCGCAAGACAATACCGGACAACAGACGCCCAAACACGACCATGTTTCAAATGGGCAGTAAGCGTGCAGTAGGCAAACGGCAAACCCATTTGGGCATGGGCGGCCTCCAGCGTGCCGTGACGGGATTTGAGAAAGGCCCTGACGGATTCGGCCAAGGACTCATCAAAAAGCAGGGCATCATCCGGAAAATGATCCAAGTTGGCGAATCCGACCGAAGAATTTTCAAAAGCCAATTTTCGGGGAACTGCAACGGCATCACCCAATCGTAACTGGTCGGCGCGGGTCTTGAAAATCTGCCCGTCACGCAATACGAAAAACGGATGTTCAGACGTAATCGTGACGTGGCATGAATTGCCGTTGTCCAAACCGATCTTGTAAAGGGAATCGGTTTTTTTCAGCTTCCATACCTGCGTGGTTGAAACCGAGCGCATTTTCAGGGAAGAGGGGTCAAAACCGAAGATGCCGATTTGGGATTCCTTGACGAAACCATCTTCCAGTTCGAGTTCCTGGCCGGCGGCGTCATGGTAGATGTCTTCGATGCGGCGGAGTGATCCGTCCGCCATCGGAACAAGGGTATCGGGGTGAACACACTTGCCCACGCCGAAGAGACCCAACAGGAGGATGCGCTGTTTCTGCAACGACGGCTCGAAACTCTTGCCCATGAAAGCCTCCAGCTCTTCATAGACGACCTTGACGACGTGTTCGCGCAGTCCGATGCCGGGCAGGGGCTTTTCCGTCAAGGCGCGCTCCTTGATCTTCTTGCTCCATTGCAGGACAAAGCGGACGTTGACGTCGTTCGAAATCAGCACGCGCTGTAAATCCTTGATTAACTCGTTGACGGCGGCTTCGTCCACGTAGCGGCCGGACAACTTGGCCAAAGCCTGACGTAATCCTTTTCCGAGGTCCATGCGGAACAAATCGTGCCGAAACGGAGTTAAAAAAGAACGCGTACAAGGCGATGGATGGCCAAGGACGACTTCATTCTCCAAACCATCCAGGCTGCCGAAGAAACGACGAAAAACCCCTGGATTGCGTTGGCCAATATGGGCCTGGCGACATTCACAGTCCAAGGCCTACCTGCAAAACCCGGCCAGGAATGGTTCCTCCCGTTGCTCATTGTCCTGGCGCTCATCTACACGGCGAGCCTCTTTTTGCCGCAAGACACGGCAAAGCAAGCAGTCAGACGGGTGCCGGGCGGCATCGTGCTGGCCACCGCCTGCGTCATGTCCTATTTTGCCGTCTTCGTGCTCGCGGCAATTGTCAACTTGATATTCATGGCCAACGGACTGCTGGATATTTTAGGCCAGCCAGAAGGCGGCCGAAACCTTTCCGTGCCGTTCCTGGTCACCGCGCTGATGTACGCACTGGTTTACCTGAACAAGGCCGTGGGTCAATCGGGAAGAAAGCCGAAACCAACGGTCAAAAATAAATAACAAAACAGTTATTTTCACAACATATTTATTGTCGTGTCCGCATCACCGTCCAAGGGGGCATTCGGTGGAGGAAACGGCATGTGGGGCCTGTCGGCAGGAAGCCAGACCATCCGAGCCATTGTGGACGGCGTCGAGCTGAGCGCACCGGCGGCACGAACTGCTGACCAACTCAAGAAGCTGCATTGGGCCCGCATACCCTACAGGGGCAACCCCAACGCGCTGGAGTCCTACATCGACCGCACCTTGGAGGAAATGAGCTACACCGCGCGCCTGACGCGCCTGGACGCCAAGCCCACGCAGTTCGGCGAGAACGTGCTGCACGTGCAGATGCAGGCCGGCGGCATCAGGACGCTGCGCATGCAAGGCGGCGTCAAGCGCGAGAAGAAGAACACGTTCCTCTGGGCTTCGGCCGGAGGCGCAGGTCTTTTGATCTTCGGCATCGGCGCGCCTTGGATCGGCGGCGTGCTCATCGCGGCCGGAGGAGCCCTGTGGTTCCTGACTCCCACGCTCACCCACTATTACTACAAGCCCGCCGCCTTGACGGCGTGGGTGCAAGGCGTTGGCACGGCGTACAAAGGCACGCAGTCCCGCAAGGTGCCGGCCAGCGTCCCGACGAAGGAAGGCCAGACCGTCTACACCACGTACGTGGAAAGCGAACTGGAGCTCACGGCGGGCGTGGACGCGCAGGTGAGTGAAAAGGCCATGGACCGCTTCCTCTTGCGCGATGACGAAGCGGCCGGGTACGGCGTGCGCGGCCTCCTGTCGGCCATCATCGCCGGAAAAAAGGAAGTGACCGTCGGCAGCAAGGAAAAATACGCCCAACTGCCGGCTAACGTCGCGGCGTTGGAGAAGATCGCGGCCGAAGAACTCAAGGAACTCAAAGGCCGGCTGGCACGGACGGCGGTTTAAGAGGCATTCAAGCGGATTTCTTGTAGTATTCGTGGAGGAAGGCGGCGAATTGTTCGTGATCCGCCATGTTCTGCTCCAGAAGATAATCCAGCATCTTCTTTCGGGCCTGGATCTCGTCCATGATGTCCTTGGGCTTCTTCCCGGTGCCGTTGGCCAGCTTCTCGATGGTGCCCGCCGGGTTCGGCGAGCGTTCGATGAAGTCGCTCTCCGAATTCCACTGGTAGACCTCGTTCAGCGCCGGGCCGTTCTCGCCGGGAAAGACTTCCGACACCTGAACGATGCGACGCACCAGGCCCCGTCGGCGGTCGTAGAAGCGCTGCTGCACCACGAACAAGTCGGCCAGCGGCAGAAGCGAGCGCGGCACGTTCATCGGATTATTCTCAAGACGCGTGATGGCGTCCCGCGCGTTGTTGGAGTGGAAAGTACCCGACGCGCCGCGCAGGCCCGTGTTCATGGCGGTGAAAAGCGTCTCGGCTTCCGAGGAGCGGATTTCACCCAAAATCAGCCGGTCGGGACGCATGCGCAGGCTATTGGTCAGCAATTCCTGGGCAGTCGTATGCATGCCGGAAATCAGAGGCACCCAGTTCTGCCGGCCCACGAGGTTCAACTCCGGCGTGTCCTCGATGGAGATGATGCGCTCGTTCGGCGGAATCAGGCTCGACAAGGCGTTCAGCGTGGTGGTCTTGCCGGCGGCCGCGCTGCCGACGATGAGCACGTTCAACGGATACAGCCGCAGTCCTTCGAACGCGACCCACAAAAAGGCGGCAAGCTCAGAGGACAGCGTGTTTTCCCGGATTAGGCCCAAGAGGGAGAAGGGGCGTTGATGGAAGAGCCGGACGGTGACGGCGGGAAAAGGCGCGGCCGGGGACTTGATGACATTCGCCCGCGAGCCATCCACCAGGCGCACGTCGTCGTACATGTTCTTGGAGCCGAACTGGCCTAGAAGCGAATCCATGCCTTTCTCGTCGAACGACAAATTGGTCCTGCACACGCCGGCCTTGCGATGGTAAACCAATACAGGGGATTCGGTGCCGTTGACGAAGATTTCCTCCAACTCGTCGTCATCGAACAGCGGCTGGATGACGGAATAGCCATAGAAGCGCCTGAGCACGGCGCGGGCGACCGCTTTGGGATCCTTGCAGCCCGATAGCATCATGGACAAAGCCGAAAGGAACGCCTCGGACTTCTTCTTCGGCAAAGGCAGGCCGAACTCCAAAACGTCCAGCGAGTTCATGAACTCCTGCCACTCAGGCCGGTTGAAGCGGTGTGACTGGCAGAACGGTTCCAAAAGCAAACGCCGCTCCATCAACGCCACGACGTCGTTGAAAACCGCCACGTCATTCGGCGCCAAGGCCTCCGGCTGGACATCGTACGAAGAAAACGGAAAGCCCTTGGTCACCGAGGCGGACATCGCACAAAGGCACGAAAAGCGCCTATAAGACGATTGCGGAAAAAACCGGAAACACCAGAAACGTCGATGAAAGGCATTAATGCGCAGGGGGCCAAAAGCCTCGTTTTTATTCAACCCCCCCGTTACCGCTACGCCCCATGGACTCCTCCTCGCGCCTGGAACAATTAGCACAACGCGTCGCCCTCAAGGTCTCGCCCACGCCAGGCCAAGCCGCGGCCGAAAAACAGTTCGCGCACCGGCTCATGGCGGCCATTTCCAAGGCCCTGCCGGAAGCCAAGCTGCATTTAGTCGGCTCGACCGCCCGCGACACGGGCCTAGTCGGCGATAAGGACATTGACGTCTTCTGCGCGTTTGAACGCCACCTTGCGGAAGAGCACATCGTCAAGAAAACGGTCGCCGCCTGCAAAAAAGCGTTCAAAGTCCAGTGGGAGATGCACTATGCCGAGCACCCGTATCTCCAGGGACGGATCGAGGGCTACAGCGTGGAAGTCATCCCCTGCTACCGCACCGAAGCCGGACAGAAGATCCAGTCCGCCGTGGACCGCACGCCCCTTCACATGGACTTCCTCCAAAAACAGCTCACCGCGGAACAGCGCCAAGACGTGCGCGCCCTCAAGCGCCTGCTCAAGACGCATAATCTTTACGGCGCGGAACTGCGCGTGCGCGGTTTTTCCGGCCTGCTCTGCGAATACCTGGTCCTCAACTACCGCGGCTTTGCCGGACTTCTAGACGCCGCGCGCCAATGGAAACCCCCGGTGCGCATCGACATGACGGCAGGGCAAGGCCACCACTCCAACGCCGTATTCGACACGCCCCTGGTGCTCATCGACGCCGTGGACGAATCACGCAACGTCGCCGCGGTCGTCAGCAGCACGCAACTGCACCGCTTCATCTCGCTCTGCCAAGCCTTGTGGGAAAAACCCGACGAGAAACGCTTCTTCCCGCAAAAAGAAAAACCGGCCACCTCCGCCCAACTGCAGAAACTCCTAGACCGCCGCGGAACGGCTTGGACCGTTTATTCCATGAGGAAGCCGGACGTGGTCGAAGACATCTTGTGGCCGCAGTTGGAGCGCACGGCGCAGAACCTGCAGAAGCAATTGGAACTCAAGGACTTTGACGTCTTACAAAGCCACGCCTTTGAAGACGAGAAGAACGTCTACGTCTTTCTGGAACTGCAGCACGACACCCTGCCAGCCGTCAAGCGCAGCAAAGGGCCCTCGGCCGTCCACCGCTCCGCCGTGCGCCAATTCGCCGCCGGCAAGAAGGCTTGGAAAGGCCCCTTCATCGACGGAGACCGCGTGTGGGTCGAAGAACTGAGGGCCGACACGGACGCCTGGAAGTTCGTGCGACAAATGCAACGGCGGCCGGAACGCTTCGGCATCGCATCCAACCTCCAAAAACCCTTCAAAGCGGCCAAAACCATCCGCAATGCAAGCCAACTGGGACCGGAGGCCCGCCAGCAGCTCGCGCATTTCCTGACGTCCCGCGAGGCGTGGCTGTAAAACGCGAGAACCAAACCCTTAAACCCCGCTTTGGCCAGCCTTTAGTCGTCCATGATCATCCGCGACGCCATCCACGGCGGCATCGACGTCAACCCGTTGGAAGAGCAGATTCTGGATCATCCCTTGGTGCAACGGCTGCGCCACGTCCGCCAGCTCTCGCTGGTGCACCTGATCTATCCCTCGGCACTGCACACGCGATTCGAGCATTCCTTGGGCTCCATGCACCTTTCCGGCAAGCTGGCCCGCAACCTTGGACTTCCGGAAGAACAAATCCAACTCGTCCGCCTGGCCGGATTGCTGCACGACGTGGGCCACGGCGCCTTTTCGCACAGTTCCGACCGGTTGTTAATTGAAAAAACGGGGCGGACGCACGAGATGCGCGGCATGGACTTGGTACGCAAGTCGTCATTGCGGGACGTGCTGCACCAAAACGGCATCCACGTGTCCGACCTGGAGAGCGTCTTTGACGGCCATGGACCCGGCGCCCTGATTTCAAGCGAATTGGGCTGCGACCGCATGGACTACCTCATGCGCGACGCCTACTTCACCGGCGTGTCCTATTCCTTGCTGGACCACCAGCGCCTGTTGGAGACCATGGCGCTGAAAGACGGCCAATTGGTCATCCAGGAAAAAGGCGCCGTGGCGGCCGAAAGCCTTCTGGTCTCGCGTCACCTCATGTTCAACGCCGTCTACCTGCACCCTACCGTGCGCATATGCGAGGCCATGGTGGAAAAGATGCTGGAAACCGCACTCCAGGAAGGCCGATTGACGCTGGAGAACATCGCTCACGGAACCGACGACGCCACCTTGGCCGACTTGGCGGAAAAAAACAACCCCTTGGCCGAACGCCTACTGGCAAGACTATTGTTCAAGAAAGCATTCGTAAAGGCGGCAGACACGGAACTGACAGAATCGCAGAAAAAAGACCAGGAAAAAGCCGTCACCGACGCCTTGCACGACGCCGGCCTGCAGGACAGCCAATTCGTCTTCTGCGAGCCTCCGGAGCGCAAAGTCCACGAAGGCATCCGCGTGCTGACCAAAGACGGAACCGTCCTGCCGCTGGAGAAGATTTCGAACCTCGTCGCAGCGCTCAACGCGCCTTCCAGCCGCGACACGCTCATCGTCGCGTGCGAGAAAGGCCTGGAATCCAAAGTTGGCCCCATCGTCCAAACGGCATTGAAGCGGTAAAACCCGCACGACGCCATGGCACGCTTTTATTGCCGGCACTTCCAAAAGGCCCAAGGTGACTCATTGATGAAAATTGCCGCACTCCTATTTGCCGCATTCTTGTTGTTGGGATGCACCCAGGCGCCCGCGACCAAAGACACGCCGAGCGCGACGCCCACCGCTACACTCGAACCGGGACTATCTGACGCGATTGCCAACGCCGAGGACCTCTTCAAGACACCGGGTTACGCCCGCTACCAAGTCACCATCACGTTTCCATCCAACCTGACGGAGCAGCAGGCAGCCATCGCGGAATTCATGCAGTCCCTATTACAAGGACAACAAAGCGGGCTTGCCTGGGACGGCACCGGAACGTTCCGGCTGGACACGCAGGTCGGCTTGCTGGGCGAATCCCTCAACCAGACCACGTTCCTCAACACCAACAACTCCACATGGTGCCTCAACGGCGAATGCGAAGCGGCCGAAACACAGGACACTGAAGAACGACTGGACGTCGCCCGCAATGCGCTGTCAAGCCCATACGCTTTTCTCAAACTGCCCGCCGGAGTCGACCCGGCACGCGCCTGGACCAATCGACCCAGCGGACCGGCACAGTACGCCGGCCGCACGTGCGACGGGTACGAACTGACGCTGAACCAGACCTATCTGAACCAGACGCTGTACTCTCGGCCCGCCGGCGAGCTGGAAGACGTCAATGCCGCCAAACAGGTCGTCCTGCTCAAGGGAATCACGACGCCGCTGCGTACCTGTCTTGACCGCGAACGCGGCTTCGTGGCCTTCGTGCGCTTTGAAGTCGACTTGTCCAAGGCGCGCAACGACGACGAACTGAAAGGCCTGGTCATGATCATGACGCAGACGATTGGAGACTTCCAAGACACGCCACCGGCCGGAACGTTGGACGCGCCGGAGGCCGAACCGGCCCGGACGAAAGCGCCATCCAGCGCCAACGCCTTGCCGCTCGGGGCCGTAACGTTGGGCTCGGACGGAATCCGCTACGGCTACATCGGAAAGCAGAATGCGTCGTACCTCCTGAACGTATCCCACGTCAACGCCTCCTGCGCGCCCAAGATGCTGCAGTTGCCGGAATGGACGACGTACGAATGCAACGGCACGGTGCACCTGTTTCTCGTGGAGGAATCCCAATCCGACGAGTTCGAACTGGCCTACACGAAATACGCGTTCACGCCCAGCCCGTACGACCCGACGACATACATCGTGTACGTGCTGGAGAAAGACAAACCCGTACCGTTGAGCAATCTGCCCCTCATCCTCATGTACGAGGGAACCGCCGGCAGCGGCGAGAGCATCCTCATCGGCCCTTGGGAAGGACCCTGCCCCACGCAACGGCTCGGCTTAAGCGACAAAGCCGAGACGTACGCCTGTGAAGGCACCGAGTACGCCGTCAAGGCCGACGGAAAGGAAGACGGAAAGCTGCGCGTGCGGGTGCTGCGCAAGTAAGCGGAAAAAACAAATATAGCAAACCTCGCAAATTTCACGACGAGTCGGCGAGGTTTGCTAGACAGCAATCCTTGAGTATTTTGTCGGGATACTTTCAAGGATTGCTGTAAAAAAAAGGGAGAAAGAAGCAGTTCAGCCAATCAGGCCGACTTCTTCCACCTGGACGTTCGACACGCCTTGCAGCCCTTGCACTTCCGTCTCGAAGTCGCGGCCGGAGCCGTCCTCCGTGATGAAGGACGCCTGCACGACTTTTGCGCCGAAGACGTAGTCGATGACTTTCGACGTGTTACAGCCGTCCACGGCTTTTACGCGCGCGCACAGCTCGTCCGGATTGACGCCCTCGTCGGGAAACACTTTCATGACAACCATTACCTTACCCATAACCATGCACCCACTCCAAAAACGAAATCCAATCAATGAAAACGCATGAAAATCAAACGCCCAAATGTTTTTTGACGTTTGAGCTTTTGAACTTGTAGGTCTCAAAGCCCGTGCCGCGCACCACGCGGACCTTGAGGCCGTGACGATCCAAAAACGCCCGCAGCGCCGCTTCATCAACCTTTTGGTCGTACCCCAAAAGCAGCACGTCGGTCTTGACTTCCTTGAGCACGTCGAACCAGTCGCCGGGATTGCCCAGGCGCGCCGAATCCACGAAACGGACCGACGCGACCATTTCCAGCCGCTCGATTTCCGAGAACACGGGCTTTTTGCCCTTGGCCTTCAAGACGCTTTCGTCGCGCGCCACGACGACGAGCAGTTCGTCCCCCAGCTCGCGGGCCTGGCGGAACAAGTCCAAATGGCCGGGATGCAAAAAGTCGAACGTGCCGGCCACCATTACGCGGACCATCCGGCAAACGCCTCGATTTACGGTCCGGAAAAACCGTCGTTGTTCGGGCACGCAAAATGCACGCCGCGCTTCTTGCAGTCGTCGCAACGCGACAGGACCGTGCTGCAGGACGGACAGGCGAACGACGTGCCGCCCATCGAGCAATCGCGGCCGCAACTGATGCAGTTCTTCATAACGCAAAACACCTTGTTTTTTGATTCGCGAGCTAGATTCTTTTCTTTTCGCTAGGCCGACTTTTCTTTTGAAAAAGACAACGCAAAGCACGCAGCTTTGCGAGGCCCAGCAAACGCTTTTGCGTTTGCCCGGGAAAGGCGACCAACGGGCCCGCGGGGATTCGAACCCCGGTCTGAAGCTCCGCAAGCTCCCATTCTGTCCAGGCTATACTACGGGCCCAATTGAGCAAAGCGCTCGGCGCGTCAACGCATTGCGTTGTCGCCCGCTGGACTCGATTTGACGAGTCTTCGCGTGCTGCCGCCCACGAGCGCAAACTCTGCTTGGTCTGCCGTCTTTCTTTCGGCCAGGCATACGGCTAAAAAAAACCGATATGGCGGCGACGCGGTTCTCGCCGATGAGGCTAATAGACGGAGGAATATTGGGTGGCGAAAGCGTCTTTTAAGGCTGATGTGGGAAGCCGCCTGACCTCTAAGGGGGGCCGAAGACACCCGTTTTAAAGCGGCCTTTCAATAGCTCAACCATGCTGCTGAAATTCTTGAGAAAAATATTCGGACGCGTACAACCACCCGCCCGCCAACCTCAAGGAAGTCGCGACCTCACGGGCGTAAAGCGGGCCCTGCTTCAAATGGAAGGCCAAACCGGGAAAGTCGCCTTGGCGCGCTTCTTGGGTCATATACTTCCGGACCGCGCGGAACAGGCCGAAATAGATGAACACGTCCGGAACGCGGGCTACATGCTGAGCACGTCGATGCGGACCGCCGAGAACAAGCTGAAAGCCACGGTGCCGCAGAACGTCAGCCCGAAAGTATTCGGAGCATGGCGGGAAGCCTACGGGTACTGGAACGACCAGCCGCAGGAACTGATGAAAATCGAAGAACACATACGCGAGCTTTTGCGCAAGGCCAGGGATGCCGACGCCACGCAAGTCGACCTCAAAGCCGCAAAACCCGGGGCGAAAAGATAGATGCTCATCGGACTGGTGGGTCTTCCGAACAAAGGCAAATCCACGCTCTTCAACGCCCTAAGCGGCGGCTCGGCAACCGTCGCCAACTATCCGTTCACCACCATCCAGCCCAACGAAGGCATCGCATTTGCGACGCAGCCCTGCCCCCACGTCGCGCTCGGCCTACAAAAGTGCGACCCCAACAACTCCGCCTGCCAGAACGGCGTGCGCAGGATTCCCATCAGGCTCCTGGACGTCGCGGGGCTTGTCGAGGGGGCGCATGAAGGCAAGGGCATGGGCAACCAGTTCCTGGCCGACTTGTCGGCGGCGGATGCGCTCATCGTGGTGGCGGATGCGTCGGGCAAGACGGACGACGAAGGCAACCCGACGCAAGGCCACGATCCTGCCCGGGATGTCCGGATTCTGGAGGACGAACTGCAGGCCTGGTTCACGCAAGTCGTGCAGAAGAACGCCACCAAGAACAAGGGCAAAGCCCTCAAGGAATTCTACGCCTTGCTTTCCGGCCTCAGGATTTCTGAAAGCCAGGCCGCGCAAATCGTGGCCACGCTTGATTTGCCGCCGGAAACCTACCAGTGGACGCGCGATGAGGTAAACGACTTCGCCGAAGCCATACGCAAACTGAGCAAACCCATCGTCATCGCGGCCAACAAGATCGACGCCGCCGAAAACCCCGATGCTGCCATGGAAGCATTGCAGAAGAGGGGCTATCCCGTGTTCAATACGTCGGCCGAAATGGCGCTGGCCAAGGCAAAGGCCGTCAAGAACGGCTTTGCCGAAATCCAGGAAAACGGCAAACTGCTCACGCGCCAGCAGGAGCCGGCCATCCAGTCGGCCATCGCCAAGATCAACGCATTCGGCGACGACGGCGTCCAAGCACTATTGGACCACGTCGTGTTCGACGTCCTGAGACAAATCGCGGCGTACCCGGTGGAGGACGAGAAGCACTACGCCAACCATCACGGCAAAATCCTGCCCGATGCCTTTTTGCTGACGCAAGGCGGCACGGCCAAAGACCTGGCGGAAAAAATCCACTCCGATTTGGCCGCCGGCTTTCTTTACGCCGTGGACGCCAAGACCAAGATGCGCCTCGGCAAAGAGACCGCCCTGAAGAATGGCGACGTCGTCAAAATCGTGTCGGCACGATGAAAAAAAAAGTTTGACTGAAAAAATCAGACTTTCCTTACCAGCCTTCGTTTCCCGGCGCCGCCGACATTCTGCTCTTCTTCGATGATGACGAGGCGCTTGTTGACCAGTTGTTCCAGGTAGCGGCGCAGCGTGCGTTCCGCGACGCCCAGTTCTTTCTGCAGGTCGCCGGAGTACTTCGGGCCGCTTTCCAGCGCCGACAAGATGGACTGCTCGCCTTCCAATGCCCCGGCCATGCGTTTGCGGACGGAGGCGTTGAGGGCATCATGTTCAGCCATTGCAGTGCGGACGTCCTCCGGCGTGACATTCAAGGCGCCGCGGCGCTCGGCGGCTTTTCCGGACTTCCACAGGACGTCCAGGGCCACGCGCGCATCCCCGTTGTTCTTGGCGGCATACGCCGCGCACAATGCCACGGCCTCTTCCGGGCACGACCCCATCTTGAAGGCCTTCGGCAAGCGGTCGCGGAGGATGGCCTTGAGCTCCAGGGGCGAATAGCGGGGAAAATCCAGCGGTTGCAGGCTCAAGGAACTGCGCACGCGCGGATCGAGCCGTTCGAACACGTCCGGCGTGTTGGTGATGGCGACGACGAGGATGGGCACCGGCGAGCGGGACAAGTCATACAACAAGGCCTCTTCTTTTTTGTGAAACAGGCGGTCGGCCTCGTCCAGCACCAAAACCAGGCGGATGTCGTTTTTCTGGATGAACTGGATCAGTTCCGTGTGCACCTCATCGGTGGCAAGACCCCGGCGGGGAACCGGCAAACCCACCAGGCGCGCCGCCTCGGTCAGAACGCCCTGCTGCGTGTAGTGCTGCCAGCAGTTGACGTAGGCGACGTTGACCTTCTGGGCGTATTCCTTGAACTGCGCCAGCACGTACTTGGCCGAACTGGTCTTGCCGGTGCCCGGAGGGCCGAACACCAAAACGGAGGAAGCCTTTCGACCGGTCGCAAACGGCCGCAGCGCCAAGGCCAGCTGTTCGATTTGTTTTTCGCGTCCGGGAAGCACGTCGGGCAAAAACTCCGGCGTGAGGGCGGATTCGTCGCGGAACACGCCGGACGGCGGCAGGTCCTCGAAGACGTTGACGGCCATGAGACAATGCCTTAGGCCAAAAAGGCAAATAAAGGTGAGGTTGATTTTTTCCCTCCGTCCCGGCGTAAAACAGCCGTTTAATACTCCAAACACTCCTCATTGGCAGCATGGTAAGGAACTGGTGGAAGCTCACGCGCGCCGAGCACGGCCTCATCGTATTCTTGGCCGTGGTGGTGAGCCAGTTCGTCGTCACCAAGACCATTACGGCCGCCACGTTCCTGCCCGCGTTGGGACCCATGCTGATTACATGGGGTGCCTTTGCCTGGAATGACTACTTCGGCTACAAGTCCGACAAGGCGCTCAACCGAAAAGACCGTCCCCTGGTGGCAGGCTCCATCGCGCCGCGAGCCGCCTTGTGGGGCGGAACCGCCTTGATGATCCTCGGCGTGGCCTTGACGTATCCCGTAAGCGTGATGGCCTTTGCCATCGCCCTAGTCTACACCCTCCTTAGCATGCTGTACGACTTGTTTCTCAAGACCCGGCCCTTGCTGGGCAACCTGTTCATCGCCTCGTCCATGAGCATCAGCTTCATCTACGGAAACTACGCCGTTTCCGACTCCATCCACCCGCACGTGCTCCTGTACGCCGGCGTGGCTTTTTTGGCCGGCCTGGGCCGCGAACTCATCATCACGCTGCGCGACGTCGAAGGCGACAAAAAAGCCGGCGCCTGCACGCTGCCGATGCTGCTGGGGCCCAAGACCACCGTCATGGCGGCCGCCGTGTTGATTTATGGCGCCGCCGCGCTTTCCCTCGTTCCTTTGCTGCGGCCCGTCAGCCCCGCCTACATCGGCCTGGCCGTTCTGACGGATGCGTTGTTTCTCGTCTCGACGTACTTCGTCCTGTTGAGCCAGAAATACGAAAACCTCAACATGGCCCGGAAACTCACGCTGGCCGGCATGCTGATCGGCGTGCTGGCGTTCGCGGCGCTGGGAGCCTGACGGATGAATTCGCGACACTGGCTGGCACGGACGCGGGGCATCATGAAAGCGTACGAAAGGGTACGCTGCTACTTGGATTCATTCAATGAAGAGGAAGCGGAGAGGAGGGAAGCCGCATTGGGGGAATTGATGGATTCGTTGGAGCCGCACGCGCCAAAAGGCAAAGGCGGAAACTTCCCCCGATTCATCCGGACGGTCATGGACGAAGTCGAATCCGGCAATGAAAAGCACGTCAAGGATGCCATGGACCGAATCGAAAAAGGTCGGGCGCAGACGTTGTTGCAGGCATTGGACGAAATCCGAACCGACCACCACCGTAACGAGGTGCGTCGCCGCTATCCGGACCAGGAATGGGTCGAATCCATCCAAAAGGGCGACATCAAGGCCATCCATGCTATCCTCAAGGCGTTGGAAACCCACTCGATCCCTGCCGGAATCATTGCCGATTACGTCAGCCGGCATCCATAGATCGTCGCCCCCAGGCATCCACCGCAGAACGCCACGCGCGTCATTCGGGAACTGTCACGCAAAATCGGAAAACTGCCGCCCGAAGCGCCTGGCCACAACGTGCTGCCGCTCACGGTCGAGAAAATGAAAAAAGGAGCAGACCCGACGCGGGCCTGGAATGAAGCAGTCTGGCAATACCAGCGCTAGCCCAAGACGTCCATCTTGCCGAATTTTCCGAGCGTCAGTTGGGCCTTGTCCTGCCACGTGTTGACGTAGCCGTTGGTGATCTTGACTTTCGAGCCTTCCTTGACCTGGTCGATCTGGTCGTTCCAAAGCACCAGCGTAATCGTGCCGGAATCATCCTGAATCGTCGCGTTGGCCACGCGCAAGTTGCGGCCCATCTTGTTGATCTCGCGCGGAGGCTCGATGCCGACGACTTCGGCCTCCAGATTGACGTTACCCGTTCCAGGCGTAAGCTCGTTGATCTTCATGCGTAATCCACCCACTTGGTTTGGTAGCCTTTACTGGGGAACGAAGGCACTTTAAGCTTTGCCAAAACCGGCTCAGCCTTAAAAGCGAACGACGTGGAAATAACCTCCAACGCGCTTTTGCCGCCCCGAGGATCCGAATCTCGCCGGGCGGTCTGACCCGAGGATGAAAACCATGAAGAATGCCGAAGAGACCCTCAAGACCTTGAGCCTCATGCACGCGCCGACCGGGCAGGAAGACGAAGTCGCCGACCATCTTGAGAAGAAGTTCAAGGACTGCGGCTTCACGGTGACGCGCGACACCCTCGGCAACGTCATCGCCCGCAAAGGCAAAGGCAAAAAGGTCCTGGTCGCCGCGCACATGGACGAAATCTCGATGGCGGTCAAGACCATCACGGAAAAAGGCTTCCTCAAGTTCGTCAAAGTCGGCGGTATCTACGATCCCATGCTGATCGGCGCCAAAGTCCGCGTGCACGCCAAAGCGCCGCGCATCGGCGTGGTCGCCAGCAAGGCGCCGCACCAGATGGACAGCGATGAGATGAAAAAGATCCAGGAAGCGAAAGACCTCTACATCGACATCGGCGTTTCGAGCAAGAAGGAAGCCGAGAAACTGGGCATCCGAGTGGGCACGCACATCACCTTCGTGGGCGATTTCGACCATCTCAACGAGCACTGGGTGACGGGCAAGTCGTTCGACAACCGCGTCGGCTGCACCGTCAACGTCGGCCTGGCCGAGGCGTTCGCCAACAGCACGCCCCCGGTCGAACTCATCCTGGTCGGCTCGGTGCGCGAGGAATCCGGCCTCTTCGGCGCCGGCGTGGCCACCTTCTCCGTCGAGCCGGATTTCGCCATTGCCGTGGACGTCACGCACGCCTTCGGCGCGCCCGGAGAAAGCGAAGAAGACATTCCAGTGGGCCTGGGCAAGGGCCCGGCCCTGGCGGTGCTGGAAGGCGGCGGCTACGGCCTCATCACGTCCGGCCACCTCATCGAGTGGCTGGAAGCCGTAGCGAAGAAGGCCAACATCCCGCTGCAGATGGAACTGTCCGAACGCGGCGCATCCGACGCCTCCCGCATGCAATACATCAAGCACGGCATGCTTACCGCCTCAATCGGAGTGCCCTTGCGCTACATGCACTCGCAAGTGGAAGTCATCGACGTGCGCGACTTGGTGCAGACGGTCCAGCTTCTCAAGAGCGTGGTCGAGGAGTTCCCCAAACGTAAATAAAACGGCACGACGCTGAACGGATGATGGCCCCAGGCGAACCGGTGGAACAGAACGCGGTCTACATCACGCTCTTGCGCCACGCGCCCAAGCGCGCCTTGCCCCTGAAACGCCCCCGGAAAAAAACGTTCACGCAAGGGCCTCCGGTCAAAGGCCTGCGGCAATATCTGGACGCCAACTTCGCCAGCGAAGGCAACAGCCGGCCGTTGCCGGACCGCTCATGGGCGGCCGCCCGTCGCAAAGGAACGCAGTTGCACCGGCAAATCGACAGCGTTCCGACCATCCTGTACGACAGTCCGTACATGCGCACCCTCCAGACGGCCGTGGCAGTGGCCGAAACGTTTCACCCGGAAATCAAGCCCCTGACTGCCCACAACCCGGATAATATCTTCGACACGAACCTCCAGAACGCCCTGGTGCGGGCCGACATCCGACCGCTGCGGAAACTGGACCTGCAAGCGCACGACGACACGGGCTTTGGCAGGCCGCCGCTGTCCTTGGAAGACCTGCACACGCTTTATCGGCAACACGCCCGAAGCGCGCCCAAGCACGTCATCCTCGTCTCGCACACCGAAATCCGCTCACCGCTGATCCGGCGGCTGGCCCAAGCGTCACCGGAGGCGTTCAACCTCGACCGAATCGAAGCCAGGATACGGAACGCATGCCGGAGAATCGAGGCACTCGCAACCGAAGGCGAACTGGGGGAAAGAAACCGGAAACAACAAGAGTACATGCACCGAATCGAGGAAGCGGAACCGGAAGAACGGGCCGCCATCAAGGACGAGATGTACGAGTGGCAGGACGAATACCAGGCGGCGCCCAAGACCAAGCAGGAAGTGAAGATAGGGCAACTGAGCAGAAGAATCGGCAAATGGAGCGAGCAACGGGACCTAGGAATCAACCTGCTGGAACACGTCACCCTCCAGTGCACTCCGGATGCCACCGTCATCCACTACCGCGGAAAGCAGACCCGCCTGCCGCCGCTGAAGGAAATACTGGCAAAAACCAAGGCGGCTTAAAGGCAGGTCCACCGGCCAGCTACTCTCCTTTCGTTTAAATTCGGGCGAGCGGAAGCGTTGCCATAACGTAGAAGATTCCGAATAAAATATATACGAGTTTTATCAGTATAACGAGGTCGGTGACGTGGTTCCGCGGGAATTTTCGTTTTCATTGCATTTTTACGAGGATAAGGTCATCGAAACAGATTTGGTCAAGGACTGCATCCATACCGGATTGAAGGAAAAGGAGCGCGAACAGGGAAAATTCATTGCCAGCAAAAAATACAAGAAAGGGGAATTGATCGTTGTTTTCAAAGAAACCGAAGAACGCACATTCGTCATCACGGCATACTGGAACCAGCCCGGAGGAAAAAGTCATGGACCTTGAAGGAAAGACCTGCGGCATGTGCGAGAAAGGCAAGCTGCATCGGATACAACACGAAGCTGAGCCAGGCATTTTCGTCGAGGCGTTTCAATGTGAGGCATGCCGGGAAATCGAATTCACGGAGGCCATTGTCCGAAAACTCCAAGCCATGCGTCGCGGCGCCTCCCACATGCGCAGCCTCATCAAAGTAGGCTCATCCCTCGCCCTCTCCATACCAAAGGAAATCGTCGACAAGCTGCACCTCAAGCCGAAGGAAAAAGTATACGTCACCACCAAGGGCAACCAGATCATCGCACACGTCGGCCAAGCATAACGCGTCACCGGCCAGCTGCCCTCCCTCTTCTTTTAAGAGCCTATCCCAGTAGGCCGGTTGACCTCCACGTAATAATCGCACAGGTCAGATGAAGCATCGCAATAAAATGCTCCGGCTTTTTGCACCACCGAATCAAAACGCCGCGAAAGCGGTTCA
>Ga0172368_10002305_pt1 | contig 24519 bp, 25 predicted proteins | sample Lak11m_FD_114540 | JGI IMG/M metagenome (GOLD analysis project Ga0172368, IMG submission 114540) | Freshwater microbial communities from Kabuno Bay, South-Kivu, Congo - kab_022012_11m | ecosystem: Environmental > Aquatic > Freshwater > Lake | place: Democratic Republic of the Congo: South-Kivu...
TATCTTACTCCTGTCCCATGACCTTGAGATTGACTTAATGGATGCGATAAAGAAGAAGCTGAAAAAGAATGCAGAGAAATATCCGGTTGAGAAGGCTAAGGGAAGCGCGAAAAAGTATGATAAACTTTAAAGAAGCAGGGGACAAGGTGAATAGGTTTCAAGGTGTCAAGTGAAAATAAGATGTTATTCATCAAGAGATACATTTCTAAAAAGGTTGAGGAGATTTTTCGAAAGAGCTTTCGGATATAAATAGATTTTGCATGGAATTAAGCAAGGGAAAGTATCCGATCTGTTAATTATCTACAGGTCTTTCCCTCAGGTAATTGTTTTCTCATATTTACCCAGTACCAGCAATGTCGCAGATGTTCGATTATCCACGCCCAATTTCTGATAGATTCTTTCAATATGTTTTCGTACCGTTCCATGGGCTATATTTAGTATCTGTGCAATTTCGGCATTGGTCTTCCCCTGCGCTACCCAGCGTAACACTTCCGTTTCCCTTACTGTAAGACCGGAGGACGAGGTGGGCCTGCATATAAAAGTCACGCCTTCCATGAATGCCAGTTTTTTTCTCATTCCCGTTACTTTTTTTGCGTTCTTCCACGCCTGAATGAGATGAGGGGCAAGGAGATTTAGAATAAGCCTTTCTTTTTCAGAAAAATCCCTCCGCGTTCTATTGAGAGTTATGCCGGTAATAAGAGAACTGCTGTTGGAATCCGTCAGCACCATCTGGTATCTTACATCGCATTTTTTGTAGAACTCATTATATAAGGGAAGCTTATGAAATTCTTTGTCGGTAATAACATCGGAAACCTTTGTCGCTTTACCAACAAAAGAACTATGGTGCTGTTTTTGACAACTGATCATATCTCGCGGAAGCATAAGGTGGATAAGAGGATGCTGATGCATATACTTATTGAAGGCTATAAGGTCTTTCTCCGGAATAGCTCCCGATGGAATAATACGATAAACGCTCTTTTCTCTTTGATGAAAGTTTATTTCGTTGTAGGCTATGATTTCAGCAGGAATGACTTTAGAGACACATGATAATATGGTATCAGGGAAAGAAACCTCGTCAATGTTCGAATAAAGTTCGTAAATGCATTCCATGAGGCAATTAATATTTCTCTGCGTTAACTTTTCCATGCCATTGCTCATTTTTCCGTTCGGCAGAATTCATATATACGTAAAAATGCGTATTTACATCTAATATACTAAACCATAATAATACTTTTCAATATTTTCTTTTGGTTAACCGGATCGTGTAGATATATAAAAAACGACGGAATATTATGCCCCTGAATAAACGGAAATATTTTGTTTTTCTTTTAATATTCAGCCTCCCCTTTCTTTCCGGCTGCATTGTTTGGGAGACGGAGGAAGTAGAGATAAGCCTCAACAAAAATGGTTCGGGTAATATCGAAATAATCTTTGGACCAATCGGCTCCGATAAAAAGGAGAGAGGTGAGAGGGAGAAAGATTTTACCTGTCTTTTATACGATGTGATAGAGAACAATACAGTAGGCAGCTCCGATATAAAAAATGCAAAGGGGAGGCTTGAGGAGAAGGAGGGCAATCTTTTCGGATATATCTCAGGAAGCTTTGAAAATTTAGATGCCGTCAATATCGTGTTGTCCGATGGAAAGCTGGTATACAAACCTGAAATTGGCGCGCGTATCTTGCGGACAAACGGGACAGTCTTAAAGGACGCATCCGGTAGCGCTATCATTTCGTGGGATGCCGATGCCGATAGAATAGAATGGAAGGCGGAAAAGAGTGAATATCCCGCAGAAGGCTCGCTCATTCCCGAATATAAAAAATATCTTAAGGCTAGAAATCATTTTCGAAACCTCTATATAAGACTAAAACTGGAGAACGGCAGGGAGTTGCTGAAACAGAAAAATTTTAAGGACTCATATAATAGTTTTGGCGATGTCCTCCGCATTGATCCCAAAAACAATGCCGCATCCGAGGATATAAGAAAGCTCCATTTCGTTCCCTACCTGAATGCCGTTGCTCTTATTCCCCTTCCTCAGATTGACCTGCACCTCGGCATGACATTCGATATAAACGATCTAAAGGAGGATAATTTTAAGGCTATAAAGCAGGAGATAGAGAAACTCCGCGCAAACGTAGAAAGCGATAAAGACGAAAAGATTTATTTCTCATGCAGGCTGAGTGGGCTTCTAAAAATAGCAGGCAAAACCGATGACTCCAATAGATATGGCAAAGAGGCTTTAAGAATCTATGAGGGAATAAAACATTCCGCCAAACTTAATCCTGAAAACAGATTATGCATAGGAAACCTTCTGAGGATGAGAGGGGAAAGAACAGAGGCGATAAAGACATTCAAGGCGCTTGCAATGGATCATCCCGAATTCTGGCCGTCCTATGTTGAGATTTTCTCTGAATATCTCGAACAGAAAACAGAAGAAGTTATCGAATGGATAAATAGAGGAGACTCAAGTTTAAGAAACTACCTCAGAGGCGCATCGGACATTTCGGCTCAAAATGCCTTTGAGATATTCAAATACTCCGTTACACGGAATATAATAGCGGACATTATAAATAATAATCAGGGCAATCCTGTTGAGCCGCTGAGTTATCAGATGATTACGCTATCCGTTGATAAAGAGCCTGATAGTCCTGTTTACAGGGGAGCGCTCGGTTATACACAGCTCTATCTCCTTACCCTTTATATGTTCCAGTATCTCGATACATCCATCGGAGAACCGGGCGAGGCTATAGCAAAGGCGCTTAATGCTCTCGATAAAAATAAGGAGACGGCTGATTTGCTTAAAAAGGCCGACGAAAACCTGAATCATGCTTTCGGCAATATCCGGGGCAATCATCCTCTGATGCTCCGGAATTTGGCGTATCTCTCATTTTTAAAACAGGATTTTAAGGGGGCAGAGGCATCATATATAAAGGCTATAGAGCTTGACCCCTCGCAAGGCGAGGCATATTATTCGCTCGCAGCATTCTACAAAACCTTTTATTCTAATGGGGGGCGAATAGATAAGGGAAAGGCTGAAAAGATACTCAAACTTTTTGAGCGAAAACTGAAAACAAATCCCACAGGCAAAGACAGGTTTTTAGCAGGCAGGCTGATGTTCGATGCGGAAGATTACGCAGGCGCGTATAAGATGTTCCTGCAATCGGTTAAGGAGGATGATAGATACTATCCTTCTGCCGTGGGTTTTTTAAAGGCATGGATGATGATTGCTCCCGATGAGGCCGGGAATATAGTAAAAGAGGCTGACGAGTTGCTTGAAAGAGATTACGAAATTAAGGGAAAAGATGAATTGCGCTTCGCGAGGGCTGTTGCAATAGGGCTTTCGGACAGCAGAGAAGATGGAATGAAAGAACTTAAAAATCTCCTGACCTGTGAAGATGCTGACTTTGTATCATCTGTGAGAAAGGTTATGGATATTTTTTCGAGGTAAGAAGATATGAAGCGGCGACTTATTTTATACATTTTAGCGTTTTTATATACCGCGATATCTCTTTATTATGCCTCTTACGCTCACGCAGAGGGTAATCTTAAAAAGGCTTATAAGCTGATGCAGGAGAAGGACTGGGGTGGCGCAGAGCAAAAATTTCTGCAATATCTTAAAGGCCGTCCCGAAGACATGGGAGCAAGGAACGACCTTGCCTATGTTTACTATAATTTGGGGAAATACCATGAGGCTCTTAATTTGCTCAATGCGATTCTTAAAGACTCAGAAGAGGATGTCCTTGCCCTTTTCAGGAGGGGGCTTGTCTTTTTCAAGCTTGAGGACTATAGCAGGGGGCTTTCCGATTTTCAAAGGGTAAGCATACTCTCTCCCCAATTCGGCGATGGCTGGACGGAGTTCAACATGGGCGCCGCATACTTCAGACTCGGGCAATGGGGCGAGGCGATCGGCTGGCTTCAGAAGGCGATTCGGAGAAATCAGAGGGAATTTGAAAACTATATTTACTATTACCTCAATATCGGTTATGCCTTCTATAAAACAGGCAGGTATGACGAGGCGGTTAGCGTCTATAAACAGGGGCTGATGCGGTTTTCAGAAGATGAATGGCTCCTTGAAAATATAGGGTGGAGCCTTCAGAAATCAGGCAAAAAAGAGGAATCGATAGAGTATTTAACAAAGGCAGCCGAAATCGGATATAAAAAACTCGGTAGCCTGAAATCCGCTTCCGTTGCCCTGCCGTTCAATGGCCAGTGGAAGGTAACACACGGGAACGACGAGGGATATACCCATCGCGGACTCGGCGGAAGGTATTCTTATGATTTTATTGTCGTTGATGAGAAAGGCCGCTCGTATTCCGGAAGCGGGAAAGATAATAAAGACCATTTCTGCTTCGGCAGGAACATGCTCGCCCCGGTCAGCGGCGTCGTGGAGGGCGTTGAAAATACCTTTCCTGACAATGATCCGTGGAAAGATATCTCTACGCCTGAGTGGTGGGGCAACTATGTCAGGATACGGGGCGAAGACGGGTTCTACAGTCTCCTCATGCACCTGCGACGCGGCTCGGTGACGGTGAAGGAGGGGCAGAGCGTAAAAAAGGGAGACAAGATCGGAGAGTGCGGAAACTCGGGAAACTCAAAAGAGCCCCATCTTCATTTCCACATATCCTTCGGCGAAGATAAACACTGGATAACCGTTCCATCGGAATTTGAAAATTATATTATCAGCAATAATGGAAAAGACACAGCGATAAAAAAGGGAATTCCTAAAAAAGGAGAAATCGTCAGACAGGAGGAATATTGATATGCATAGGCTGAAAAAAATTATTAAGTGCAGGAAAGGGAGTATGAGGGTTGAGCGGTTTATCTGGGTTCTTATTGTAGGCATTATAGCGGGCATAGTGCTGCCGATACTGCTTAAGAAATGCGGTTAAAATTATATAGGGGGTAATCGGGATATGTCATTGCAGAGGTTCAGATTAATATGGACTTCAGTATTTATTGCCGCAGCGGTTGTATTTGCTGTTTCCATATATAAACCTGAAAAATGGCTCTGGCTCGTTCTTATTCCATTTTTGCTTACAATTGCATTATCGTTACTTCCCTTATTTTTAAGGGACGTTTTATGGGAGAAGAATCAACATTTCCGCATGGTCAGACAGTTTATCGGCTCATATTATCTTCCAACTGCCATTATATTCTTTATCATCCACCTGCTCCTTTTCGTTATAGAAAGGCAATATCATTATGCCGTCACTGCGGGATTGTTTTTTGTATATGCAGTATCCATCGCAGGATGTAGTGTGTTCCTAAGAAACAGGTATCCTGCGCCGGGGGTGGATTATGAGTAAACAGAAAAAGATCTCAAAAAGAGATTTGGGGGAATTGTCGGAATCGCTTGTGCGGTTCATCAGGGATGAGACAGGCATACAATTGGATGAAAGGAATATCTCCTTTGAGATTGAGGATGCCCAATTAAACGTCAAGCTCAATGGCCGCCATTTCTGCTCTGCGGAGATTGATTTAGAGGAATGCGAGCCTTCATCTCTTGCCGATGGAATCATGGAGGCGGCAGGGGATATCAAAAGCAAGCTTGTAAAGATAACAACAGAGGAGCTTGAGTCGGCGCTCCCTGCCTTTTCGGATAAGATCCGCAGCGCTCTTAAAGATAAAGGAGTTTCAAAGGAAGACGCCGATGCCCTCATATTTTCCTTTGAAGAGGGAGGGCATTGGCCAGCAATACATGGTATGACCGATGCGGAGGTTGAATCAGGGTATCCCGACATATTCCTTGAGGTTGAATCTCCATCGGTGGAGAGATTATCGTTCAAGGCGAATATCTACTTCCCTGAAGAGCCTGTAGAGCCGGTGGAGATAATTTACGGTATTATGGAAGCGTTGAAGAAATAATGAAAGGATTATTTACATTATTCATGCTTGTATTTCTAACGGCACAGGTTTTTATGGAATGGTCTTTACAATCGGTATATGCAAAGGGAAAAGAGAAAAAGCCGGTTCAGGAGGATAATCCCTTGATAAGAATGTGCAGGGAGTATGAAAGCGATGAATTTATTCAAACATATATTTATGAATTCGAGAAGAAGAGAAGAAAAGACTGTCTCGTCCTTGAGCAGGACTGCAGGCAGTCCTGTTATTCCGCGTTGAGACTTTATCCGGACATGAAGGAGCCGGAGTCTCTGTTCGAGGGAATTACAACAGAGATGGACGCGCAGAATATTAAGGCACGGCTGAAAAATTTTAGGACAAAGACATTAGAATTTCTCGATGTAAACGGCGATGGTATGCGTGAGATAGTTTATGACGTTTACTGGGAAACGCCTGACCGCATGTCCTTTGAGCGTCAGTTTTTCTTTCATGTCAACCAGGGTAAGCTTGCGATGATATGGGACATCTTTACCATAACTACCGACATGGGCGGGAGTTATGAGTATAAGTATGACTTTCTCGATACGAAGCATGACGGCGCAAAAGATATAAAGGTGTGGAAAGAAAATATCATGGGGTCTTACGATAAAGCGCAATATTTCCGGTATTCCAAAAAAGAGGGGCGATATATTGAAAAAAATAAATGAAGAAATCCACAACCTGATAAAGAGCATGGGAAATATAAAGGACATCATGCGGCAATGGGATGAATATAAGGGCATACTGCATTCACTCAAGGTATGGGGAGAGTATGCTGTAGAGCCTTTGATTGAGGCATTAAAAGACGCTAACCGTCAAATTCGCTACGGCGCCGTATTGGTTTTGGGCGATATAAAGGATACACGGGCGGTTGAGCCTCTTATCAATGCGTTAAAGGATGAAAATTCTGATGTGAGGCGGCAGGCGGCCGTCTCACTCGGCATAATCGGCGATATCAGGGCCGTTAAGCCGCTGATAGAGCTGCTGAAGGATGAAGATGAGTCAAACAGCGATTTGATCACAACGGTAGTTCCACTTTCTCATTGGAATGAAATCGGGAGTGTGCGGCAATGGGCCATGGACGGACTTATGAGGCTCGGCAGGCCCGCGCTTGAAATGTTGAAAGAGGCGGTTAACGATGAAAACCAGCTCGTGAGAAGCGGAGCGCAACGGGCAATAAATATGATAGAAGGGAGAAATGCTCATGAAAAGCATAGTAAGTGAAATGAGATTAAAGCGTTTTTTGTGCAATGAACGCGGGTCTCTCGGACGGGGAAACGCGGAAGTACTGTGGATGATTGCCTTCTTATCGGTAATCGTATCTGCATTTTGGTGGGCGCCCATGCTATGGAAACGGTCGTGGATAGATGCTTGCATGTTTGCAACGAGCGCTCTGTTTTTAGCCGCGGCAATCCTGATATTATTTTTTAGGGTTTATGGCGCGTATTATAAAGAAGACCGAAACGACATAGCCGAAGTGATGTATCTGCTTTGGGGTCCCATTATTGGAGCCGGAACGGTCGCGCTTCATGTTGTGATGATTATTAAACTTAAAGGAGGCGGCGTATATACCCTGTCGGATGCCATTTTATTGAACCATGGGCCGCTCTACTTTGCATTGTTGCTCATGTATCTTGTAAAACTCATGGCAACGGAGAAAAAACAATGACAGCAACGCTGAAAAATTTCGGCTATCATTGTGCAACGGTTCTCTTTGGTGTTATTTTTATTTTTGCATTTGCCGTTACCATCAGCGGATGGAATGATGCTGCATTATTGGGTAGTCGTCTGCGGCGTGTTATTGCGATTGCCGTTGTCGTGGCATCTCTTGGGTTGACATTTTATGTCCGTATTCTACGGAGACGCTGGCTTCGGAGGGAGGGGCTTTATCTGTCGCTTGCCTTGTTCCGCGCCTATTATGATGAGCAGGTGCTTGGATTGCGCGGGCTTGGCAGGCTTTTTCGCAAGTATTCGATCGGCGAACCTCCTGTTCTTGAAGAGTACAGGAACCTGTTTGACGATCTTTCAAGCAATACGATCACCGAAGCGGAGTTTCGCAGGAGGGTTGATGAGCTGATTGGTAAAAGGTAAGGAGGTGCGGCATGGATATGGTAAAAACGGCATGGCAGATAATCGCAGGCGTATATTGCCTGCGGTATGCGCTCTATGGCAAACAGTGGGGGCACGGAGGAGGACTTTATAAGATCATATTCGGTATTGCAGGTTTACTGCTGCTTGCCGCAATTGTCAGAAATAATGCATGGATAGCCCTATCTATCCTTTTCATCGGGATTTTACCCTACAAACAAACAATAATATGGCTGTCGAAACAGATTGCACTGAAAGGACTGAAGGACCTCGGCCGCGCCTGGGGCGTAAAGCCTTCCTTTGATTCGAAAAACGGACTTTTTCAGGTCAGAATGGAGAATCCCGAGGGCGGCGATTGCAGGATGTGGGCGGGCAATGTCATAACAGAAGCACGGTCGCTCCATCCCGGGGTAAGGACAACCCAGAAATATTACATGCTTGCCTTTGTCCTGAAGCTTCAGAAACCCTCTCCTTTTCAATGCTCCATAATGAAGGGGTGGAGCAGCCCCAAATATTTTGAAAAGGAATGGCGGCATACGACGACCATGCAGGGAGGCATGTTTGCGTTGAACATGGGAGGTCTGCTCGCAGAGGGAGACGATACCGGCGGAAAGGCCGTCGAACTCGCAAGCTACGCTTCCCTTCCCGACGAGCGGTTTGGCAGCTTCACGGTCATGGGCACGGAGGAAGAGAAATTTCATAGCGTCTTTTCCGGAGAAACGCTGGAGGAATTTTTCGACTCCGCCTTTTCGACCTTGCAATATGAGATGAATGTGACACCGACAAGCGTAAATATATACACCATATACTGCGGGGGACAGATACAGAAAAGGAACATGGATTTTCTGCAGAAACTCTCGGTCAGGATCGAGTCAATGGCATGAATGATAGACAAAGCAAACCGGCAAATGAGGCGCGAAACAGCATGCGGATTCTTGCTCTTTATCTTTATTTAATGGCTGCACTGCCGCCGACGGTCCTCGCACAGGAATCCATGTCTGTATTTGACATTCATTTTGCCGTGATAACCAAAAATCCCGCTGCGCATGAAAGGGCGACTGTTGAGCAACTGCGGAAGGAGGTGGACATTCTCAACCGGTTTTTTGTCGATGAAGATCGTCGTCCGGTGGTGAAATTTCGCTTCAAATCGGCCGCTCTTTACGACGAATTGAAGGATTCCTCCTGCGATTTTGTCCGCTTGGGCGATACCAGGAAAAATTACGATTCGGACGCATGGGCGGATATGTTCAACGCCTGCGATGATCCCCGCGTCAGGGACCCGGCTGCGATCAATTTTTTTATCTATGACAGCCATTCACGGGAGAAAGGATTCGGGGATGCCACCTGTCATGGGAAGAGAAACTCCAACAGGCCGTATCTCCTGATCGATTGGGAACGATTGGATCACACGGATCAGGGGCCCGAGGAGCACGAAATGGGGCATGCGTTCGGACTTGATCATGTATTTGTAGATGGGGCAGGGATCAATGACTCCACCAACATCATGGCGAGCCGGCACAAAAACGGAAGCGGAGGAAGAAGAAATATCGGGTTCAATAAAGATCAGGTGAGAATTATTCTGGAATATGCCGGGAAGATACAAAAGAAGCTGCGGAATACAAAGTAATATGATTTCTCCTGAAGACATTGACGAGAAAATGAAAAGGGACGGCTTTCCCGAGATGGAGCTTCTCTGGCGGAGATTCAGGAAGGGACTGCGGCAGGCTGTTAAATATGCAAAAGGAGGTTAGGGATATTCCTGAATTTATAGAAAAAATAAAATCGGAGATAGCCGGCAATCCGATTGCCAAAAAGATGGGCTATCCGGTCAGGCTTGAGGCGAAGATTGATAGGCTCCTAAAATATTTTCCATCGCCTGATGAGAGCCTCAGTCATTTCTTTGAAGAGGTCCTTTTTAATATCTCCATCAGCGATACTGACCTGATAAATGTCCTGAAATTTGTGGATAAGACAGAAGGGGAAGATAGAATTGGCATAGAAAACCTCTTTTCAATCGTCTGGTCTGATGCGAATCCTGAAGCAAAAAGACTGGGGCTTTCTGATGATAAAGGCTCCCGTGAAAGATTAAAGAGAAACCTATTTGAGAAGATTGATACTATCAGGAAGGCTGCAAAAACAAATGTCATAAATCAAAGACATCTTAAAAAAATCTTGCAGATGCAGAAGGCATTGAAACTTCCTATGAGCGATGTGATAAGAATAATAACCATAAGCCCCCGTATCATCCGGGGCTTAAGAAAGAGTATGAGGCCGTTATATGCAGCCATCCCCCCTACTTTGTTAGCATCCATTCTCATTCCTGCCATGATATCCCTTCCCCCTTCAATTGCATATATCCTTTTTGTATTAATAGCGCTGTCAGGGACATATCTCTTGAGCATGCACTTGAAACTTGCATATGGAGTTCTCTATTACGATAAAATCCGCAGATATCTAAACAGGATTATGGAAAAGAGAGATGAGAAGACAGGCATTCAAAAAAAGATGGAGGAGATGGGAATCAACTTTGGTGAATTTGGGAGGGAAAATGTATACGAGAATAATGAGAAAGGGATCCGTATAGTCATCAGGGACAAGAAGACCCTTGAGGGCGCCGTCAAATTCCTCACATCAAGCGACGAGATAGGCTCATGCATCGCCCTTGAAAATTTCGTGTCCTGGTCTCTGCCATCCCTCCTATCAGACGATGCAGTAATGCTTGCAGACGTTTTCTGTAAAAACAGCCGCAGCGTCTATGTCCAGCGGGCACAGATGTGGATAATAGCAGCGGAGGAAGATAACAACCCCGTGATAGTTGTAAATAGCTTTGAATTCAACAACGAGGGTGCAAAAAATATGAATGAAATAATATCAGAGGCGGTTAATGTCCTTCAGGATAAGGCAATCCGCTGTGGCTTTAAAAAGGTCTATGTAGGAATCTCCACCTTCGGCAGGGAATATATGGATAGTCATTTTAATCAGGGCGTAAGCAACGGGGTCGTAAAAAAGATACATGACCCGGAAGCAGGATATAAATACTATTTTGATGTATTCAGGCTCAAAAGGTCTATTGACGGATGGAATATAAAAAAGGATTATATGTATGAGAAAAAAAGGGGTATGATGAAGCGGGCTTACTCCCTCATCTTCGGCATGGTTGAATTGATGAAAGGGAACAGGGCAAAAGGGAGGGCATTCCTTGAAACCCTGCGCAATACACATAATTTCTGGGAGGTTCCATTATGAACAAAAAGGAGGCGTCTCATGATAAAATTAAAAAAACTTTTAAGAAATGAAAGGGGGTTTATCCCCGGATTCGTTATGGAACTTAATATTGTGATAGCCATCACTGCTATTTTGGCGGCTATCGCTATACCGATTATACGGCGATTCTCCTTGTCGCTACTGTGGATATTAGTTGTTTTTCTACCTTTATTCTTTTATCTGGCAAGCAATGTCCTTGGCGCTGTTCTTGGCAAAAGTGATGATGAAACCACAATCAGAGGAATATATCAGGAATCGAAAGGAGGGCCTGTGGTTGACGGAGTGCTTTTATTTGATAGGCATTTCGAAGAGAAATACAGAGGGAAAACTGTAGAGGTTACCGGCAACCTCTACAAAGACCATGAGCTTAAGTGCGAGCCCTATGAGCCGGACAAACCGGTTAAAACATGCTTTGACGGACCGATTATGAAGAATGCAAAAATCAGGGTTGTAGTAAGCTTATGAGATTAAAAATTTTATTGCTGCTGCTCGTGATGCCCTTTTTATGCGGGGCAGCGAATCAAAAGGAAGGAGTGAACCTTTCAAGGGAGGAGGCGATGAGTTCCGATGCAACGGTCAAGACACTTAAATGGGGGGTGCGGCCCTCCGATGAAATAGTATCCGAGATAGAGCTGCAGCTCACGGGAGGGGTGGTAGTGGTTGTCGTCCTTGATAAAAACTACCCGACATCCATGAGCAGCGAGGGATTTGAAGGGGAAATAAAAAAGCTCTCGGAGAAAATCGGCATCCCCCATGAGGTTGAATTTACCGATATCTTCCGTGCGGTTTTCAAAATTGCAGGAAAAGAAGCCAATCCCGCTATCCCTCCTTTAGAAAAGGGAAAATTTGCGGAGAAACTCTCTAATGCAAATGAAGATTTTGCAATCGGATTATATTTGCAGATATTAAAAGAAAACGCCGATAAGAATATCGTTGTCTCTCCCTTGAGTATTGCCACAGCCCTCGCTGTTGTCTATAACGGCGCATCAGGCGGCACTGAAAAGGCTCTCGGCAATCTCCTCTGCCTTGCAGGGATGAATGTAGAAGAGATTAACCGTGCCTACGATTTATTCCTATCAGACATTAAAAAACCTGACCCGAAGGTGGATATATCTATTGCAAACTCCGTCTGGACGGGAAAGGACAGAAAATTCAGAGAGGATTTTATTAAAAAAATATCTGTTCATTATGAGGCTAATGCTAAAAATATTGATTTTAATTCTTCAGAAGCTGTTGAACAAATTAACCGATGGGTGAACGAAAAGACAAAAGGGAAAATATCGGAGATAGTTGACGAGTCAATAAAGGATTCCATACTCCTGATTATAAATGCCATGTATTTTAAAGGGATATGGAGAGAGGTATTCGAGGAAGGAATGACAAAGGAAGATGCTTTTTATCTCACTAACGGAAGAGAAAAGAGGGTTCACTTGATGTTTCAGGAGGGCAGATATAATTATTTGGAGAACGAGAAATTTCAGGCGATAAGCCTTCCTTACGGACACGGAAGGATCGGCATGTATATTTTTCTTCCCGATAAAAAGGCTAACATGAAAGATTTTTATAAACTGCTGAATCAGAAAAACTGGAGAGACTGGATGTCTCATTTCAAAAAACGACAGGGTAGAATCGGCTTGCCTCGCTTCAGAGAGGAATACGGCGCAGATTTAAACAAAGTTCTTTCAGCGCTGGGAATGCAAACAGCCTTTAGTCCCGGGCATGCAAATTTTGAAAGAATATTTCGGAATGAAGAAAATATCTTTATCAGTAGAATAAAACACAAAACCTATATAGAAGTTAATGAAAAAGGAACGGAAGCAGGCGCAAGTGCCGCGATTGAGATGCTCAAAGAAGAATTGCCGACCGAGAATCCTTTTACCATGATTATCAACCGCCCGTTCTTTTTTGTGATCAGGGACAATGAAAGCGGAATGCCGTTATTTATGGGATCTATACTTGAACCAAATTATTAATGCCGCATGTAGATCGTTGAATCCGGCGCGCGCTATGCCGGCGAACTTCTGGGGATATTACGATAGAGGGCGAAATGGAACATAAAATCATAGAGGAATTAATAAGCAGGGAACTCCGAAAAGGCGAAGACGAGTATATTGAGTTAACCAAAGCATATATTAACGGCGTGATACCGGAGACGGAATATAAGAAGAGGATGCTCAACCAGCCCCGTGGGTATAAAGTCTGGTTTGGAGGCGAGGTTTCCTACGGTCTTGAAAAAGTAGAGGTAAACTCAATCCGCAAATCAGCGGAAGGCATCTATGAGATTACAACGACCTGCGACCTGCTCAGGGAGAGCAGCCACCATTATTACGACACTGAAGTCTATGGGAGCTATGAAAACTATATTAAGAAGTTTACCTCTAAGGCAAGGATAAAGATAAAGGTGACCGAATCACAGGAGGTGCTGGAGTTTGATTTTCAATGGGTATAGAAAACGTTTTTTCGCTGAAGGGAAAAATCGATGGGAGGTAATGCATGCGAAGAATATCTAAAAAAATCTTGACGGCTACGGTCTTTTTATCGGCGATCATTCTATTCTGGCAGAGTGAGGCAATGGCGAGGTCAATTGAAGAAGTCAGGGATGAACAGGCGGATATTGAGTATGAGACATTCAATGTGAACCTTAATTTACTAAGAGTAAGTGGATTAGATGCCATTTCTGGATGCCGTGCCGACTTATTTAACTCGGCAATGGGAGGGCTTGATGCCTTAAGCCATGAGACAAATGGTATTGCCGAGAGTCATAGGGCACTACAGATAGCCGCACTCCAGCATTTGGCGGATATACTGAGAGAAATGGGATCGCTTGTAAATGACCCCGACTATTCATCTGTCGTAGGCAATGCTACTTTAGGCATTACAACCAGTATTATGGGAGCTATGGTTCCAGGAGTCGGCGACATAGCTACAATTATAGGAGCTACGCAATCCGCTGCAACTGCAGCCAATGACCTTGTAAATCAAGCTAAGACTGCAGGGATAAGAGACGAGATATTAAATCTGGCAACAGATCAAGTAGGAGAAATAAAAAAGATAGTTAACGATTGGCAAAAGTGGAATGATTTGTATGAAAAAATTGAGAAAACAAAGGCTGAACTTCGCAGTAGATGGGAAAGTTTATGTTTGGACAAAGGAAACGTAAATCTTCCTCCTCGAGAAACGGACCTGCCTGCATGGCAGCAGGTTGCCAAGGGCGGGATTACTGACAGCGCCACCGGCAAGCCCCTTGACGGAACGGTTCTGGTTATACCCAGCGGAGAAGATGATGTCAGCAAGCCCGGAGACGACGCCCCTCCCCTCCAGCCGGGCGATACGATAATAGTTACAGCGCCATGCCATGAAAAAAGGACATTTATCGTCGGTTTGGGCGGCCCTCCACCCGGACTGGCTCTGGAAAATAAGCCTCTTAAATTTGTTGTTCCATGTGATAATTTCTTTGACATTTTAGATGGAATAGAAAAGGGACTCGCCGAACGAGGCATTGTTTGCGAATCTCTGAGAAGGAAAGTGGGACAGTGGATTGTAGATGGTTCACTCAACAACAGGAAGACGGATGTAGAGATAAAAGAGATTTTTAAACAGGGCAGAACAAGATTCTGCGAACTCGTTTTGAAGAAGATATGTCAAGCTCAGACAGAAAAATGTCCAGACCTTACCACTGCATCAGGCGGAAAGATCATAGGCGGTATCCAACCTGATTTAAAACCTTCACCCGATAAGCAGCCGCCGGGAGCTGGAAGCGACGATTGGATGGACGACTGGATATTTTTACCTCCTGTAGAGGATATATTCGGCGAACCAGACCTTGAGCGCAGCGGACAGGAAATAGCCGGCTTTCCTAACGACCCGTTTTATCACTCCAAAGGCAGTTGGGGACAAAGTTATGAAGACCAGTGGGCATTCAAGCGCATCGGTTTTACGTTTGAAAAGGGGAAACCATCTCTATTGCCCGAGAAGGCTCATCCTGTCGTAGTGGCAGTAATAGACACAGGCATTGACAGGCATCACCCCGAGCTTCTCGGCGCAATCTGGATAAATAAAAAGGAGATTCCGAATAACGGAAAAGACGATGACGGCAATGGTTATATTGACGATTTTTACGGCTGGAACTTTGTGGATAACAATAACAATACTCTGGATAACAACGGACACGGCACATTTGTGGCAGGAATTATCGCTGCAATGCCGGATAATTCGCTCGGCATCGCAGGCGTTAACCCGTGGGCGAGGATAATGCCTGTTAAGGCAACCGACTTCAATAACAAAGGCGGAAGCATCAACCTCTCCAAGGCAATTATTTATGCCGTGGATAACGGGGCAAGAGTGATAAACATAAGCATTGGAGGCAAACGTCTCTCCAGATTGGAGCAGAGGGCAGTCAACTATGCAAACAGCAAAGGCGTGGTTGTGGTCGTTGCATCGGGCAATGAAGGCGTAAATACAAATGATTTCTCTCCTGCCGGATTAAAGGGTGTCATCACAGTGGCTTCTACGGACATGAACGACAATAGGGTCGGTTTTTCCAACTGGGGAAAAGAAGTGGACATTGCCGCTCCGGGAGTTGACGTACTATCGCTAAGGGCAAAGAAAACCGACCTGTTAATATTAGAGAAAGGGGCCTATAAAAAGGGCGCGGCGATTGTAGGAAAAGACAAGCGATATTACCGCACCACAGGCAGCTCTTTCTCTGCCCCGTTCGTTTCAGGAGTAGCCTCACTCATCCTGTCTATAAACCCTAAACTTACCGGGGAGCAGATTAAAAGAATGGTTCCGCAATCTGCAAAGGACATAGACGTTCCCGGAAAAGACCAATATACAGGCTATGGACTTCTGGATGCAGGCGCGGCATTGAGCGCGGATCCTAATTTCTTTCTCGATGTCATTATAGACTCGGTAAAGGCAGTGAAGAAGGGCAATAAGGTGTTTGTAGAAGTCACCGGCACGGTTGATTCGGACAGCTTGAAGGAGGTGCGCATAGAGATCGGGAAAGGCGAAAATCCCGATGAATGGAAAACAGTAGTAAAGGGAATCGCCAGCAGGATAAAAAGCAGTTCTATAGGAACCATTCCCGCTAAAGAACTGAGCGGCGCAAGCCAATGGATTATCCGGCTCGTAGCAGAACACAAAAACGGCCGTCAGAGAGAAGCGAGATTTGTCTTAAAATTAAAATGAGCTTGCGGGAATCGGGAAAATTTTTTAAAAACATGAAAGAAGGGAGGAGGTTATGAAAACGATTTCATCTATAATCGCTTTAATGATTCTCGCGCTTGTTTTCTCGTTATCTGCAAGCGCTTCTGATCTGGCTGGGATTGTCGTATCTGTTTCAGGCAAGGCAAAGGTTTTTAGGGCGGAAAGCAAAAAACTCGAAGAACTAAAATTTAAAACTCCGATTTATATCAATGACCGTATACGCACGGATGAAAATACAGGGCTTCAGATTATACTGGGATATAACACGATGCTGAACATGGGAGCAGAATCACTCGTCAGCATTAAGGACGGCATACAGATAGGAGACAAAGAAAAAAAGAGGGGCATTAATATCTTTGTCTACGGCGGCACGGCAAGGGTCACCGTAAACCGCAGCCTTCTTCCGAGAGATGGCTCTGGAAGCGTTGTAGAAGACGTTTATGTGCAGACTCCGCAAGGATGGATCGAATTAAAGGAAGGCAAGAACAACGACATTGCGGTAAGCCTGCCGTTACCTGGAAAGGGAGGCAAAAAATGAAAAGAACATTGAAGATAAAAGCGTTCGTTAAGTTCGTAGTTCCGGCATATTTCATCACGCTTTTAGCCTTATCATTCTCAAATCCGGCTAATGCAGTCGTTACAGGTGATATGCCTGTCGGAGAAACAGGAGAGGCATTGCAGGAGACAAGCCTTTCGTTAAACATCTGTCCTACCTGCGACTGGCAGGATCCTAAAATAGATAATTATACGCCCGATATTGCAAAGAAGTTGGAGGAGCAGGAAGGGAAAAATACTGCAAATACATTCATATTCCCCCATCTATTAGAATTCGATGCTCCAAAAGAAACTGGAGGCAGCGCTTTTGATAAGGCGATTGCCGGTTTTCCATTGGAAATAAGCAATATCGCCGGTTCTGCTGTTTTTTATCCGGTAACTACCTCTGCCGGTTTGAATTTGCCTGATGTCTCCTTTCATCCGCGTTCGTCAGGTTTATTCGGGCAGACCGGAAGGCCGCTCGGAGTTTTTTCTCCTGAGGGATTTGCCTTTAATAAGCCCAAACTATCCGAACAATTAGGGCAGCAGCCTCAGATAAACGTGGTTCATGGAGGCGACAGGATAGATTTTGCCGGGGAAAAACCGTCAATCCATCATTTTTTTGCATTTGACGGAAAACCTGTTACTGTCTCAGAAGCTGATTGCCCGGGCATAGTTGCGCAGGGATATGGGGACAAAAACCCCTTTGTCGGTCTTGAGACCTCGGTATTTAAGGCATACATTGCAGGATCGCCGGAGTCTCCGGAATTCTACATTAAGATTTCAAGAAAAGTCGCAGAGCAAATGCAGGGATGGGACCTCGACATGTTCGATGGTTTTCAACCCTCGGGTAAAGATGATTATTATATCTTCCGGATTCCTGAAGGAGAGTTGATATGTTATAGAATGAAGCAAGGCGATTCGGACCCGCATGTTCCGAATGATCCTTATTTTTACCCAAAAGAAAAAAAGAAAAAATCCAAGAGCTTTTTCGGAGGGTTCGGGCTTTCTATCGGGCCCATCAGCACAGGTTCGGGCGGTTCCGACGACAGTGCGCCTGCCAAAAGTCAGTGGGCGTTATCCACAGTAGGCTTTAAACCTCTCGGCGGCAAGGAAGGTCGTTCCGCATGGGATATAGAGACAGGGCAAGACAACCCGGTCATTATTGCTGTTATAGACTCGGGGCTTGATTTCCTTCACCCGGATTTCAGTCTCGATAACCTCTATATAAACACTAAAGAGATACCGGGCAATTTCATTGATGACGACGGTAATGGTTATGTTGACGACATTGCAGGCTGGAATTTTGTTGACTGGAATAATGCACCTTTTGACGATGACGGCCACGGCACGGTAGTTTCCGGCATAATTGCCGCAACATCGAATAACAGCGAGGGAATTGCTGGAATCAACTGGGGAGCGAAGATAATGCCCCTCAAAGTTTCTGATTCATCGGGAGTGAGCACAGCTTTTAACAGCGCAAAAGCGGTTATTTATGCCGCAGACAACGGCGCTAAAGTCATAAACCTTAGTATCGGCGGCAGAAAGATAAGCAAAATAGAACAGATGGCTATAGACTATGCCTACAGCAAAGGCTGCCTTATTATCGCCGCGGCAGGGAATGAGGGCATTGATATTAAGGACTATGCGCCTGCCTCGCTTAGAGGCGTTATCACCGTGGGTGGGACGGACCAGGAGGACAATCCGGTTGAAAATTACAATTTCGGCGAAAACGTATTCATATCAGCGCCTGCCAAAAATATTTTTTCTCTAAGGGCAAGAAATACGAGCACACTCGGCAGACAGCTTTTGAACATGCACTCCTTTGGCCCCGATAGGCTTTACTATATTGCAAGCGGGACATCTTTTGCCGCGCCTATAGTTTCGGCAACCGCAACGCTTCTCTTTGCACATAACCCTTCTCTTACTAATGTGCAGGCAGAATGGATTTTAAGAAAAAGCTCTGTTGATGTAGGCAAAAAAGGATGGGACCCTTATGCCGGTTACGGAAGGCTCGATGCATTGAAGGCGTTAAGCTCAGAAATCGAAAACTTCATATACGCAAGACTTTTTCGTCTGAAGAAAAAAGGAAATTTGCTTGAAATTTACGGCACAGCCGCAGCTTCGTCGTTTGGGCAATACTCTCTCGAAATAGGCGAAGGCGCCGAGCCGGACAACTGGAGAAAAATAAATGAGTCATCGGCGCAGGCAGGAAACAGCAAAATCGGTTCGGTCAAGCTCGATGAGATCAAGGGAGCTTCCGAGTGGACCGTCAGACTGTCCGTAAAAGACAAAAACGGAAAAGAGGACGTTGCAACAAAGACCTTTAAGGTTAAGGACTATTTATAAATATTCGGCTTCTTCTGGTTTTTCATCTTTTGGAATAAATAGAATGGTCAGGAGTCCCGGTATCGTCAGAATGCAGACCATAATAAAGAACATTTTGTATCCGACAGCCTGCTGGAGATACCCACTGATGAATCCGGGCAGCATCATGCCGAGAGCCATGATGCCTGTGGAAATAGCAAAGTGGGAGGTCTTGTATCTTCCACGAGCTGCATACATAAGATATACCATGAATGCTGTGAACCCCAACCCGTAGCCGAACTGTTCCAAGGCAACGAGGACATATGTGAGTCCGATATCAGGCTGGGCATAGGCCATATATACATAAAAAATATCGGGAAAATAAAGCATTACCGCCATAGGCCAGATGCACTTTTTGAGCCCGAACCGGGATATAAGCCATCCGCCGAGTATTCCTCCTGCAACGAGACAGATCATACCAACTGTGCCGTATGCTATCCCGACCTGAGCGGTAGAAAGTCCCAACCCGCCCGCGCTTCTGGGATCCAGCAAAAAAGGCGGGGCCAGCTTGAGAAGCATGGCTTCGGCAAAACGATAGAGCAGAATAAAGGCAATGATCGCCCCTATCTTTTCTTGTTTGAAATAAGAACGGAATATTTCAAACAGGGAAGTATCATTCCTTGCCTCCGCTTGGGAACGTTTACTGTCAGAAGAAGGGAAGGGGAGCACGACCATGTGATACAGGGACGCGAGGATGAACACAAAACCAGCCGCAGAGATAGCTGCTATCCAACTCAATGAAATGCTGCCTGTGGCGGCCTCGATACTGCCCGCCATATAAACGAGCAAGCCCGAGCCGAAGATCATGGCAAGCCGGTAAAATGTGGCGCGAATACCTACGAATAGCGCCTGGTCATCCTTGCTGAGCGCAAGCATATAAAACCCGTCCGCAGAGATGTCATGCGTTGCAGAAATGAATGCGCCGGCTGCAAAGGCCAAGAGAGAAAGGAAGAAATATCCCTCTGTGTTTAGCGCGTAAGCTGCAGAAAAAAGACATATAGCCATAGCAAACTGTGTTGAGAGAATCCATTTTCTCTTAGTTGCATAAATGTCCACTATAGGCCCCCAGAACATCTTGACGACCCATGGCAGGTAGAGCCAGCTTGTCCAGAAAGCAATGCTGGCATTGTCTATCCCCATTTTTTTATACAGGATGACTGAGACGGTGTTGATGATTATATAAGGCAGTCCTTCGGCGAAATAGAGAGTGGGAACGAATACCCATGGGTTGCGGGAAGCCACGTGCTGTTTGCGCATACGGAAAAGACTACCAAATTAACGGGCAAAACATCCAGAAAAAAATACGGCTTGATTTTTTTACGGAATCGAGATGCAGGGAGTTCCTTGACATGTTTCCGGAATATTCTTTATAATTAAACACTTTTTGGCGGGCTTTACAATAATGAAGATATTGATTTCAGAGATACCTGACGAAGGTCTCGATTTAGATATTGATGAGACGATTGAATCGGATGCCGTAAAACTTCTTTCTCCGGTAAGGGGAAATCTCAGCATCAGGAAAGTCGATTCAGAGCTTATAATACAAGGGGATATAACAGCAAAGGCAGAGCTTGAGTGCGGCAGATGTCTTAATGCATATTCAGTCGAAATAGAAGTCCCTGTTAATGTTATCTATCATCCTTTTGAAGAGATGAAGACAGAGGGCAAGTATGAGGTTAAAGAGGATGAGCTTGATATGGGATTTTATGCAGGCGATGAGTTTGACCTGCAGGGACTATTAAAAGAGCAGATTGTTTTGAATATTCCGATGAAACCGCTTTGCAAAGAAACATGCAAGGGAATATGCCTTAAATGCGGGGCGGATTTAAATGTGAAAAAATGTAATTGCGATTTAAAAACAGTAGATTCAAGGCTTGAGATTCTTAAAGAATTACTTAGAAAGGAGCAATAATGGCAAATCCGACACATAGACATACAAGGACAAGAAGAGATAAGCGCAGGGCGAACTGGAAAGGCCAGATGCCGAATCTCAGTTTATGTCCTGAGTGCAAGGAATTAAAGCTGTCGCATAGGGCATGCACAAGTTGCGGTTCGTACAACGGCCGCAAGGTTCTTGAGATAATCGAAAAAGAAGCATGAAGATTGCTCTCGATGTCATGGGAGGCGATTACGCTCCGGCTGTTACAGTTGAAGGCGCTATCGAGACTGTAAGGGAATATGATGATCTTGAGGTCTTGCTTTTCGGAGACGAATCCCGTATTAAAAGAGAACTTAAAGGGAGAAAGTATCCTTCCCACCGCATTCATGTCAGACATGCATCTCAAGTCGTGGGAATGCATGAATCTCCAGTTACCGCTTTGCGGAAAAAAAAAGATTCTTCTATCAGGCGGGCAGTTGACGCCGTAAAAAATAAAGAAGCCGATGCTGTTGTAAGCGCCGGCAATTCCGGCGTAGCAATGGCAACGGCTCTTTTTGTCCTTGGAACATCAAAGGGCGTTGACAGGCCCGCAATCGCGGCGATTATGCCTACGCTTAAAGGATTATTCGTTCTGATAGACGCTGGAGCAAATGTTGACTGCAAGTCAGAGAACCTCCTGCAGTTTGCTCTGATGGGCAATTCTTACTGCAGAATAATTTTCAATAAGCAAAAGCCGAGAGTAGCTCTTCTCAGCATCGGAGAAGAAGATACAAAGGGTAACGAGCTTACCAGAGACGCCTTCAAGCTTCTTAAGGAAGCAGATATGAATTTTATAGGCAATATAGAAGGTAAGGATATATTTTCAGGCGATGCCGATGTCGTGGTGTGCGACGGTTTTATAGGAAATGTGGTTTTGAAGACCAGCGAAGGACTTTCCGAAGTAATAATGAAGATGCTTAAAAGAGAGATCGCAGGCGTAGCAGCCGGAAGAGTCGGATATTTTCTTATGAAACCCGCGTTGAGAAACTTTAAGAAAAAAACAGATTATGCGGAATATGGCGGAGCCCCTTTGCTCGGTTTAAACGGCACGTGCATTATAAGCCACGGAAGGTCTTCTGCTCGCGCAATAAGGAATGCTCTAAGGGTTGCGGTGGAGTTTTCAAAAAATAATGTGCATGAAATTATTTCAAAAGAGATAACGGGATTTCATAAAAAGGAGAAAGCCGTAATTGAGGGCTAAAATTGTTGCTACCGGCTCTTATGTCCCTGAACGGGTATTAACCAATTCCGATCTTGAAAAAATGGTGGATACCTCTGATGAATGGATAAGAGAGAGAACAGGGATAAGAGAACGAAGAATAGCTGATGAAAAGGAAGCTGCGTCAGACCTCGCGTGTGAGGCGGCAAAGGCTGCCTTCAAGAGAACAGACATAAAAGCAAAGGATATTGACCTTGTAATCGTTGCCACAGTTACAGGTGATATGCCTTTCCCTGCGACTGCGTGCCATCTGCAGCATAAGCTTGGTTTAAAAAAGGCTGCTGCCTTTGATGTAAATGCCGCATGTTCAGGTTTTTTATACGGGCTTTCTATAGCAGACAGTTTTATAAGAAACGGTTCTCACAAAAGGGTGCTTGTTGTCGGCGCAGAAATCCTTTCACGGATCACTGACTGGGAGGACAGGTCAACCTGCGTGCTTTTTGGCGATGGATCCGGAGCAGCCATACTCGAGGCAACAAATGAAGACAGGGGTATCATATCAACCCATCTCGGGTCTGACGGAGGCATGTGGGAGTTATTGAATATGCCGGGCGGGGGCTCAAGGCATCCTGCATCAAAGGATTCCATTAAAAAGAGATTGCATTATATAAAAATGAAAGGCAATGAGACATTTAAAATTGCTGTTCGGACATTGGAAAGCCTTGTTAAAAAGTCTCTTGACGAAAATAAGCTAAAGCCGTCCCAGTTGTCTCTGCTTATACCGCATCAGGCAAATCTCAGGATTATTCAGGCCACTGCCGAAAGACTGGGCATACCTATGGATAAAGTATTTGTGAACCTTGACAAATACGGCAATACATCCGCTGCTTCCATACCGATTGCCCTTGACGAGGCTTTTAGACAGGGTAGAATAAGAGATGGGGATTATCTGCTTTTAGAGGCATTCGGAGGCGGGCTTACATGGGCCTCTGTGTTGATAAAATGGTAAGTTTTTTAAATCAAAATGCAAAAAGAAAAATTCAAAATTTCAATTCAAAAAGCAAAGATGTTAAAATTTTTTAATTTTGCATTTTTACTTTTAAATTTTTAATTTTACATTATGGGTTACATTTCTGTTATAGGCGCTGGAAGCTGGGGGACGGCCCTTGCATGTCTTTTGGCAGAGAAAGGTTATGATACATCTCTTTGGGTGTATGAAGAGTCTCTTGCCGAAGAGATGAAAAAGACAAGAATAAACAATGTATATCTTCCTGATATAACCATTCCTGATAATTTAAAAATTTTCTACAGGCTTGATGATGCCGTAAAAAAAGCCCGGTATATTCTTAATGTCGTTCCTTCTCAGAATACGAGAGCTGTTTTCAAAGAGGCATTTCCTCACATACAAGAACAAACTGTGATTATCAGCGCATCAAAGGGGATAGAAAGAGGCACGCTTCTTACAGTCTCATCTGTTTTAAAAGAACTCTCAGGACGTTCTGTCGCAGTGCTTTCAGGGCCGAGTTTCGCAAAGGAAGTGATAAAAGGAAAGCCGACTGCAGTAACGCTTGCAGCGGAAGATAAAGACACGGGGCTGCTGCTTCAGGAAGTCTTTAATACGAATCATTTCAGGGTTTATACGCATGACGATGTGCTCGGAGTTGAACTTGGAGGCGCGTTGAAAAATGTGATGGCAATCGCGTCCGGAATTTCAGACGGCCTTGGCCTTGGCGATAATGCGCGCGCCGCGCTGATAACAAGAGGGCTTGCGGAGATGAAAAGGCTTGGGATAGCGATGGGGGCAAAGGCTGAGACCTTTGCAGGATTAAGCGGGCTTGGCGATTTGGTACTGACATGCACAAGCACGACTTCAAGAAATTATACTACAGGCATTAAACTTGCACAGGGAATGAAATTGGCTGATATCCTCGCGCAGACAAAAGCGGTTGCAGAGGGAGTTGATACAGCTGAATCCGCCTATCAATTATCCCAAAAACATAATGTCGAGATGCCGATCGTGGAGCAGATATATAAAGTTCTTCATGAAGGCAAAAACGCCCATGACGCAGTAAATGAACTTATGAACCGCGCAATCAAATCCGA
>Ga0172368_10002306_pt1 | contig 24515 bp, 15 predicted proteins | sample Lak11m_FD_114540 | JGI IMG/M metagenome (GOLD analysis project Ga0172368, IMG submission 114540) | Freshwater microbial communities from Kabuno Bay, South-Kivu, Congo - kab_022012_11m | ecosystem: Environmental > Aquatic > Freshwater > Lake | place: Democratic Republic of the Congo: South-Kivu...
GCCGCCGGCGATGACCAGCGCGTGACCACCGAAGCGGTCACCCTGCAGTTTGTGCTCGATCAGTACAACATCCCCAACCCGGCTAAGCTGCCTTACGGGCTCGAACCGCGCCTGGATTCCTTCCCCGGCAGCGCCGCGCCCTTCCCCAACTCTGGCGCTCCGCAACCAACGCCTGTCCCCGGACAATAATCGATCTGAACAGTATCCGGTATTCATTCCCCTCCACCATGCGCCGCGAAGGTTTCGCGGCGGTGGTGGAGGGCTTGCAAAGATGGGGCTTGCATGGCTCAATCTGAGAAAAAAATCAGAGTTTTAATCGTAGATGATATTGCCGAAACCCGCGAAAATATCAAACGGATGCTTTCGTTTGAGCAGTCGATCGAGGTGATCGGCACAGCTCGCACGGGCCGCGAGGCGATCGATCAGGCTGTGGCGACCAAGCCCGATGTGATCATCATGGATATTAACATGCCGGATATGGACGGCATCACCGCCACCACGGAAATCAAGAAACGGCTTCCGTACGTGATGGTGGTGATCCTCTCCGTGCAAAGCGACCCAAGCTACATGCGACGAGCCATGCTGGCGGGTGCACGCGACTTTTTGACCAAACCCCCCATGATTGATGAGCTGACCGATGCCATCAAAGGCGCAGGCGCCGCCTCGCATGAGGAACAGAAGAAAACTCAAGCCGCCTCGGTTCCGGCAGATAACGCTGCTCCTGTCCAACTCCAGCAGCGCGCTTCCCAGGGCAAAGTTATCGCTGTCTACAGCCCGAAAGGCGGATCTGGCCGCACCACCCTGGCCACCAACCTGGCCATCGCATTGAAAGAGGAAAACAACCGCGTAGCTTTGATCGATGGCAGCCTGCAGTTTGGCGACGTGGCCGTTTTCCTGAACGAACAAGGCAAGAACACGATTTTGGACCTGGCCCCGCGCGTTTCCGAACTGGACCCGGAGATCATCCAGGAAGTGATGCTGACGCACAAGGCAACCGGCATCGACGTTCTGGCTGCGCCGCCGCAGCCTGACCTGGCCATTTTTGCCAAAGTCACCGGTGAACAGTTTGGACCGCTGCTCGAATACTTGCGCAAGATGTACACGTACGTCGTTGTCGACACCGCCACTGCGCTCGACTACATCTGGGGTTCAACCCTGGAAGCAGCGAATTTGATGCTCCTGGTTGTTACACAGGATATTCCTTCGATTAAAAATACCAGCGCGTTTCTAAAAATGACCGATAATGAAGGTATCAAACGCGACAAGTTCATGGTGATCATGAATAAATATGACCGGCGCATTAATATTCCAACGGAGCGTGTGGGCGAAATCCTGCGGTCGCCCGTGATGCTGTCAGTCCCATTCGATGACAAAATTGTGGGCAGTTCGATCATTCGCGGCACGCCTTTCATGGTTGACAACCGTGTGCAGCCAATTGGCAAATCGATCCTGGCTCTAGCCGACCTGGTCAAAGAAAAACTTACGAAACTTGATATGATAGAGGTGCCAGCGCCTAACAAAAGGTAAGAAGAAAACTGCCGCAAGCCTGCTGATGGTTTCGCATTGATTGGATGAAGGTACGCGGAATGGAGGAAAAAATGTCGATTTTAAAGCGAATTCAGGGCGGATTACCGAATCCATCGCAAACACCACCCGGCCAGGGTCAGGGCCAGCAGCCCAACCGTCCGGCTCAGGCGACCAACCAACCCAACAGAACCAACGCGCCGGATATCCCGCGCGCCCAAGAAACGTATCAGGACTTGAAAAATCGGGTTCAGACCAAGCTTCTATCTGGTCTGGAACCAACCACCGACCCGTCTCGTACCGCCGAGGTCCGGCGCACCATCCAGGAGTTATTCGAGCAGATCCTGGCCGAGGAGAACATCGTGCTCTCCAGGCCCGAGCGCGGGCGGATGTACGAGCAGATTGCCGCTGAAATCCTCGGGTTTGGCCCCCTGCAAATCCTGCTGGATGACGAAGAGATCACCGAAATCATGGTGAACGGGTCCAAGAACATTTATGTGGAACGCCGCGGGAAAATTCACCGCGTTCCCAGCACCTTTGAGAGCAACGACCATGTCATGCGTATCATCGAGCGCATCGTCGCCCCGCTCGGCCGGCGCATCGACGAATCCAGCCCATATGTAGACGCGCGTCTGCCCGACGGCTCACGTGTCAACGCTGTCATCCCACCGATTGCCCTGGTTGGTCCCACCCTGACCATCCGAAAATTTGCCAAAAAACCGATCACGGTCGAAAACCTGATCCAGTTTGGCTCGATCACGCCGGAAGCGATCGAATTTTTGAGCGCATGTGTCAAAGCGAAGCTCAACATCATCGTATCAGGCGGCACCGGGTCGGGCAAAACCACCCTGCTCAACATTCTGTCCAGCTTCATCCCCGGCGACGACCGCATCCTTACCATCGAAAACGCGGCCGAATTGCAGCTGCGCCAGGAACATGTGGTCACGCTTGAATCGCGCGCGGCCAATATCGAAGGCAAAGGCGAGATCACCATCCGTGCTCTGGTCATCAACGCCCTGCGCATGCGCCCCGACCGCATCATCGTCGGCGAATGCCGTGGTGACGAGGCGCTTGATATGCTGCAGGCGATGAACACGGGCCATGACGGGTCCATGACAACCGCCCACTCGAACAGCCCGCGCGACACCCTCTCCCGTCTGGAAACCATGGTGATGATGGCAGGCATGGACCTGCCCATTCGCGCCATCCGCGAGCAGGTGTCTTCTGCGGTTGACTTAATTGTTCATCAAAGCCGCATGCGCGACGGGACGCGCAAAGTGGTCAATATCACCGAAGTCTCCGGGATGGAAGGCGATGTAATTACGATGACCGACATCTTCCAGTTTCAACAGGAAGCAATTGAAGCCGAAAAGATCATCGGGCGGCTGCGCCCGACTGGTCTGCGGCCAAAATTCCTCGAAAAGCTTGAACAGGCCGGAATCCACTTGCCTGCCTCGATCTTCGGCATCGGCACCAATCGCAGGCCCTATTAAGGCGCGTTTAAGATACAATCAATATGATCCTATCAAGATAAGGATAAGCGTATGCCGGTAGACTTCTCTCTCATTTTGATCATTGGCGGTGCGCTGGCAGCGATCATCCTGATCGTCGGGATCGTGGTTTCACTGACCAGCCAGCGTTCAGTGGTAGAAGAACGTCTCGACCGCTATGTCGAAACCCCGGGCAAAAAACGCGCGTCGGCGCAGCCGGTATCGAATACGCCTGTTACCGACTGGCTTAATAAACAGGTTGCGCCCACTTCCTTTGGCGACAACATCTCCCGTGAACTGGCCCGCGCCGACTTGAAGCTCAAGCCAGGTGAATACGTGGCGCTGATGCTGATTTCCGGCGTCTTCGTTGCGGGCGTCGTCTGGTGGCTGTCGGGCGGTCCGAGCAGTTCGATTGCCCCGCTGATTGGCATTGTCGGCGGAATGATCGGGTTGTTCCTGCCGCGCTTCTATGTGCGCAGCCAACAGGGCAAACGCCTGCTGCGTTTCAATGACCAGTTGGGGGATATGCTGAACCTGACCGTCAACGGTCTGCGCGCGGGTTATTCAACCCAACAGGCGATGGAGTCGATCAGCAAGGAACTGCCGGCGCCGATCAGTGACGAGTTCCGCCGGGTGGTGCAGGAAATGCAGTTAGGCGTTTCAATGCAAACGGCGCTCGACAACCTGCTCAGGCGCATCCCCAGCGAAGACCTTGACCTGGTCATCACAGCCATCAACGTACAGCGAGAAGTCGGCGGCAATCTCGCCGAAATTCTCGACACAATTTCGTACACTATCCGTGAACGGGTGCGCACCAAAGGCGAAATTCGCGTTTTGACCACCCAGGTCATGTACTCTGGGCGATTCCTCGCCATGATGCCGATGATCGTAATGGCGATCCTTTACGTTATGAATCGTGCCTACATGATGGAATTTTTCAAACCAGAAAACAACACTCCACTGCCATGCGGGTACATCGCATTGGTCTGCGGTGCAATTTTGATTGGTACGGGCTACGTAGTGATGACCAAATTGGGCGATATTGAAGTTTAGAGTTCTAAGGAGGCTGCGGTGATCATTAATCAGCTTCTCTACCTGCTGATCGGAATTGGCTTGATGGTGATTATCGGCGCGGTCTTGCTGGTTTTCATCGGCATGCGCAGTCCGGAATCGATTGATAATCGAATATTACAGGAACGCCTGGATGACTTTAATAAACGCGGCGAAGACATCACCCTCGAAAAAATCGAGATGTCGATGCCCTTCCAGGATCGTATCGTCATTCCCATGGCGCGTAAGTTTGGTGAACTGGCCATCCGCTTCACCCCGCAAAACGCGATCCAAAACATTTCCCGCAAATTGGAATTGGCTGGCAGCCCGGCCAAGCTGGAGCCAACCGTATTCCTGACACTTCAGTTTATCGTGGCGGGTTTTCTGGGAGGCGCGCTTTTCCTGGCCATGATGTTTGGCACCAATAACTTCCCAATCGGTCAAAAACTGCTCTTTATCGTCGGCGCCACCTTGATTGGCTATTTCATGCCCCAGTTGTGGCTGACCAGCAAGATCAACAAGCGCCAAAAGGAAATTCGCAAAGCGCTGCCCGACGCGCTCGACTTGCTGACGATCTGCGTTGAAGCGGGGTTGGGTTTTGATGCGGCGCTCGCCAAAGTATGCGAAAAATGGGAATCTGAACTTTCCCTGGCATTTGCCCGCGTCATCCAGGAGATCGGTCTCGGCAAACTGCGCCGCGAAGCGCTCAAGGATATGGCCGACCGCATCGGTATTCCCGAGCTGACCAGTTTTGTCGCCGCGATTGTTCAAAGCGAGCAGCTTGGTGTGAGCATGGCCAAAGTCCTGCGTATTCAATCTGACCAGATGCGTGTCAAACGCCGCCAGCTGGCCGAAGAGGAAGCTCACAAAGCGCCGGTGAAAATGATGATTCCGATGGCGCTTTTGATATTCCCTTCTCTGATGATCGTGCTTATGTCTCCGGCCGCATTGCGCCTGATGCATTCGTCACTTGCTGATATGTTCCGATAAAGAAAAACAACCTGATGGCCTTCGAACGCCAATCATTCAAGCTCTACCACTGGCTGTGGAGTGCGCTTGATTGGATTTTCCCGCCCCGCTGCGGTGGTTGCGATCGCTTCGCCGAACGCTGGTGTGAGCAGTGCCAAAATGAGGTCGTTCGTATCCAGTCGGCCATCTGTCCGCTTTGTGGGGCACCTGCCGCAACTGCCCAAACATGCCAGACCTGCGTCGCCAATCCGCCCCATTTCCAGGCATTGCGCTCGTTCTGTGTTTACAGCGGCCCCGCACGGCGGGCAGTGATCCGGTTGAAATATTCGCGTGATATTGGTCTTGGGGAAGCTCTGGCCGTGCAATTGGTTGATTATTTTTCGTCGCTGCATTGGAGTGTGGACCTGGTCACCTGTGTCCCGCTCAGCCACCTGCGCCTGCGCCAGCGCGGCTATAACCAGGCTGCCATGATCGCCCGCCCCCTGGCGATGGCGATTGAGCATCCCTTTCTGCCTGTGCTCCTGCGCAAGACCCGTGAAGCGCCAACACAGGTAGGCCTCTCGGCGAATGATCGCCGTCGCAACGTGGACGGCGCGTTCGAAGCAAGTGGAGCTCTGCTGACCGGCAAACGAGTATTGGTAATCGACGATGTCAGCACAACCGGCTCCACCCTCAATGCCTGTGCCCGGGCACTGCTGGATGCAGGCGCGGCGTCTGTTTATGGTCTGACCTATGCCCGGGCAGGCCTTCACGACCCCATCTCCGTCTCTTAATTCTTATTTTGTCCAGGAGGAACCTATGGCTCTCAAAGTCGACATCTATCCGAAAAACTTAGAACTGACAGATCGCATCAGCGAGTATGTCGACAAGAAGGTTTCTAAGCTCGACCGCTTTTTGCCAGACATTGAAGAAACCCGTGTTGACCTGGAATTCCAAAAATCGATGCGCAACCCGACCGACCGCCAGGTCGCCCAGATCACCATCCGCGGCCGCGGTTATATCCTCCGCACCGAAGAGCGCTCGGATGACATCTACTCGGCGATTGATCTGGCCCTCGAAAAGATGCAGCGCAAGATGGAACGGACCAAGGGCAAACGCGCCCACGGCCGCGGCGATGCCGCTTCGGTTTCCGCCATCACTCCCGCCGAGCCGGTCGAACTCGAACCCGAGCCGCAGCCGATTCTGGCCCGCCGCAAGACGTTCGATCTGATCCCCATGGATGAGATGGAAGCGATCGAACAAATGAAAGCGCTGGGACACGAAAATTTCTTCGTCTTCTACAACGCGAATACGAACTCGGTTAACGTTTTATATGCCCGGCGCGATGGCACGTATGGCTTGATCGATCCCAAGCTCGGCTAAACGGGCATATCAAATTACTGGAAACAAGAACAACCCGGCCGAAACGCCGGGTTGTTCTTGTGCTATACAACGGTTACAAGGATGCCAGAAGCCTCCAGCGCGCGCACAAAATCCAGTTGGGCCCCGCTATCGGTCACCAGGCGTTGAACTGCCGTCAGAGGAGCGACGAAAGCAGTGGAGACTCGCCCCAATTTACTATGGTCAGCGACCAAAATCACTTCCCGGCCAATCTTTAAGATAGCCCGGTCTGTGCGCGTTTCTTCCAGATAATCATTCGTCAATCCCTGTTCCAAATGAATAGCGCGAACCCCCAGGATCACTTTATCCGCGCGCAGCTCATTCAGCGACTGCTCCGCGATGTGACCGATAAACGATTGTTCGCTTTTCCGTAAAACTCCGCCCAGGCCAACCAGCGTGATCCCATTTTCGCCTGCCAGCACATTGATCACCAGCAGCGAATTGGTTATCACAGTTAGATTTTTCCGCCCCCTCAAACCGCGGGCAACCTCCAGGGTAGTCGAGCCGCTGGAAATAAAAATGCTTTCACCCTCTTGAATCAGCGCCGCAGCCGCTGCTCCAATTCGTCTTTTTTCCTCACCGTGCTCGGTCGACCGGTCAGCTAAAGGCAGTTCGGGTGGAGCAGATTGCCCAATCTGCAAGGTAAGGGCGCCGCCGTGTACGCGCTGAAGTTTCCCTTGCCCAGCCAGCTGCTCCAGATCGCGGCGCGCGGTCGCTTCGCTGATCTGAAATAAATCACAGACCTGCGCGACGGTAATCCGCGCGCGCCGGTCAACTTCAGCCACTATTTTGCGCTGCCGCTCAACATTCGACAAGTTCGGGTCTAAGGCCATATCCATTCCACAAGTCATTGACAATTTTCTCAATTATAGCGGTCTTCATCCAACCCGCACCAGTCTGTTATTTCTCCAAACGCAACCATCCAAAGATCACAGGGTTAATCCTCAAGTAGCACTAGAAAAGGAGCTCTGCGCCCTGTTTGCTGGACAGGCTCCTTTTAACCCAAATTGAGGCTTTTCAAAATGTCAAACAATCCAAATGAGGCGCTCCCCGAGATCGGCCGCCAGCTGCAAAAAACGCCAATCGCAATTATTGGGATGGCATCGATTTTCGCACAGGCGAAAAATTTGACGGAATATTGGGACAACATCCTCAATAAAATCAACGCAGTGACAGACGTCCCCGAAGACCGCTGGAAAATCGACGATTATTACGACCCAGACCCCAGCGCACCCGACAAATCTTACTGCAAACGCGGCGCATTTTTACCTGACATCGATTTTGACCCGGCCGAGTTTGGGCTACCGCCCAACATCCTCGAAGTCACGGATGTGTCACAGCTGCTCAGCCTGGTGGTCGCGCGCGATGCGTTGGAAGATGCCGGGTATGGTGAAGAGCGTGCGTTCAGCCGCGCCACCACCGGCTGCATCCTGGGCGTGGTCGGAGTTTCTTCAAAGATTTATGTCCCCCTGACCGCCCGCCTGCAGTACCCGGTTTGGGAGCGAGTCTTGAAGGCCAGCGGGGTGAATGAGGCCGATACCCAGAAAATCATCGAAAAATTCAAGCTGGCCTATGTGAAGTGGGAAGAAAATTCCTTCCCCGGCTCCCTGACCAACGTGGTGTCGGGGCGCATCGCCAACCGCTTTGACCTGGGTGGGACGAACTGCGTGCTGGATGCCGCCTGCGCCACGTCGATGGCCGCGATCAAGATGGCCATCATGGAGCTGTGCGAAGGCCGCGCGGACATGATGCTGACCGGCGGCGTCGACACCGACAATTCGATCGGCGTTTATATGAGCTTCAGTAAGACACCGGCTTTTTCGAAGGGCCAATCGGTGCGCGCGTTTGATGCCGAATCCGATGGCATGATGGCGGGTGAAGGCATTGGCATGGTGGTGCTGAAACGGCTGGCCGACGCTGAGCGCGACGGTGACCGGGTGTATGCGGTGATCCGCGGGGTTGGTTCCTCCAGTGATGGACGCTTCAAGAGCATCTATGCCCCGCGCCCAGGCGGGCAATCTGTGGCTTTGGAGCGGGCCTATGATGAGGCTGGCTATTCTCCCGCCACGGTCGGCTTGATCGAAGCGCACGGCACCGGCACCCCCGCTGGCGACCCGGCTGAATTCCAGGGACTGAACGCCACTTTCTCGCAGGCCACTGACCGGCGTCAGTTCATTGCGCTTGGCTCGGTCAAATCGCAAATCGCGCATACCAAAGGCGCGGCGGGTGTGGCGGGCCTGATGAAAATTTCGCTGGCTCTCTACCATAAAATCCTGCCAGCCACAATCAACGTCAAAAAGCCCAACCCCAAACTTCACATCGAAAACTCGCCGTTTTATCTCAATACCGAAACCCGCCCGTGGTTCCGCCACGCCAGCGACATCCCGCGCCGGGCAGGCGTCAGTTCTTTCGGCTTCGGCGGCACAAATTTCCATCTGGCCGTTGAAGAGCACGAAGACGAACATAGCAAAGCATATCGTACCCAATCCGTCCCGCGGACCATCCTGCTCGCTGGGTCAACTCCAGCCGAACTGCTCACTTTGGGCCGGGATGTGCTGGCTAAATTTAGCGCTGACAAGACTGGCCTGTTCTTCAACCAGATCGCCGATCAGTCCGATGGCCTCAATCCTGCGCCAGCACACGCCCGCCTGGGTTTTGTGGCCGCGTCGGCCAGTGAGGCCAGTGAACTTCTCCAATACGCCCTGACCTTGCTGCAGCAAAAACCGGGCGAAAGTGCCTGGGAACATCCCAAAGGCATCTATTTCCGCTCCGCAGCCCAGCCTGCCGGCAAGGTCGTCGCGCTGTTTTCGGGCCAGGGGTCGCAATACCTTGAAATGGGCCGCGAACTGGCGATCAATTTCCCGCCCATCCGCAAGTCGTTCGCCTCGCTGGACGATTTGTTTCTCAAGGACGGACTAAAACCACTCTCCTCACGCATTTATCCGCCGCCTGTTTTCAGCCAGGAAGAGCGCGACCGCCTCTCGGAAGAGCTGACCCGCACCGAGCTGGCCCAGCCCGCCATCGGCGGCTTCAGCGTCGGGCTGTACCAGCTGCTCGAACAGGCTGGCTTGCGGCCAGACTTTGTTGCCGGTCACAGTTTCGGCGAACTGACTGCTTTATGGGCGGCGGGTGTCATCAGCCAGGCTGATTACTATCTGCTGGCCAAAGCGCGCGGCAAAGCTATGTCGCCGCCCAGCGACCCCGATTTTGACGCCGGTTCGATGCTGGCCGTCAAGGGCGATGCGCTGCAGGTCAAAGACCAAATCCAACAATTCCCGGATATTGTCCTGGCCAACTGGAACTCAAACGATCAAATTGTGCTGGCAGGCCCCAAAGCCGCCATCCTTGAGGTTCAGAAGTTTCTCGCCGAAAAAGGCTACTCGGTCATCCCGCTGCCGGTTTCGGCCGCGTTCCACACCCCGCTGGTCGGTCATGCCCAGGAACCATTTGTCCAGGCGATCGAGACCGTCGAATTTTCCACGCCCAAAATCCCGCTGTATTCCAACAGCAGTGGCAAAGCCCACGCAAATGATCCCGCTGTGATCAAAAAGGCCATGGAAGATCATATGCTCAACCCCGTCCTCTTCAAAGATGAGATTGAGAACATCTACGCCGAGGGTGGGTATTTCTTTATCGAATTTGGCCCCAAAAATGTCTTAACCAACCTGGTCAAGAGTATTCTGGCGGACCGCCCGCATGTGGCGGTCGGTTTGAACGCAAGCCCCAAAAAGGACAGCGACCGCCAGCTGCGCGAAGCAGTCGTCCAACTGCGCGTAGCGGGCCTGCCGCTGTCCGGGTTTGACCCGTACCAGGCACCACGCAAGGCCGGACCGCAGCGCAAGAAAAGCCCAGTAACCGTGGTGCTGAACGGCAGCAATTATGTCTCCCCCAAGACAAAGGCTGCGTTTGAAAATGCGCTCAAAGATGGATTTAAAATCACCCCTGAGATCGAGGTGAAAGAAGTCGTAAAGGAAGTGATCGTGGAAAAAGTGGTTCAAACCGCCGCGCCGCAGTCTGCCCAACCCTCACCAGCCCAGGCGTCCAGCCTTCCAGCTGCGCCCAGCTCGATGCAATTTGCCGATCAGCTCCAGCAGCACCAGAGCGAAGTTTTAAGGCTGCACGAGCAATATCTGCGCAATGAAGAAACTTTCGCCGGTATCTATGCGAAATTAAGCGAGCAGCAGATTGCCCTGCTCGGCGGCGCTTCGCCCGAACGGCTTGGCCAGCTGCTGCCCATTCTCGAGACGCTCGAGCGCAGCATGGCGCGCTTCCAGGAACACCAGGCCGAGACCCTGCGCGTCCACTCCGCTTATCTCAAAGCCCAGGAAGATGTGGCCGCCAACCTGGCCCGCCTGGCCCAAAACCTTCCGGCGGCGGCAGCGCCAGTCATTGCTGCGGCCCCGCAAGTCGGACCGGCTCGCGCTGCCGCTGCGCCCGCTCCGGCCATCCAGCCCGTCGCTCAGCCAGCTGCTGCACCGGCCCGTGCCGCGCCGCCGGCAGCCTCCCCCGCTCAGCCCCAGCCCTCTTCCAATGGCGCGAAACAAACCCCCGCACCAGTCACCGTGGCGGCAGCCTCTGCGTCCGCCCAGGCTTACAGCGCGGACCAACTGACCGCCGCCTTGCTGCGCGTGGTCAGCGAGAAGACCGGCTACCCGGTTGAGATGCTCGAATTGGACACCGACATGGAAGCCGACCTGGGCATCGACTCGATTAAACGCGTCGAGATCCTCGGCGCGCTGCGCACCGAATTCCCCAGCCTGCCCAAGGCCGACCCGGATGCATTTGCCGAAGTGCGCACCCTCGGCCAGACCGTCCAGTATATGCTTTCCAGCGCGCCTGCTGCGAACAGCGAATCCGCTGGCGGGCTGCAGTCCGCGCCAGTCCAGGTTCCCGCGCCCGCTGCGCCCTCAACTGCTTATTCCAACCAGGAATTGACCGCGGCCTTGCTGCGCGTGGTCAGCGAGAAGACCGGCTACCCGATCGAGATGCTCGAGCTGGACACCGATATTGAAGCCGACCTGGGCATCGACTCGATTAAACGCGTCGAGATCCTCGGCGCCCTGCGCACCGAATTCCCCAACCTGCCCAAGGCCGACCCGGATGCCTTTGCCGAAGTGCGCACACTCGGCCAGACCGTACAGTACATGCTCTCCAGCGCGCCCAATGCAGCCGGCGAACCAGCTGCCAGTCTGCCCGCTGGACCTGCGCCTGCTGCCGCCACCGCGCCAGCCGCATCGGCTTCCTATTCCAAGCAGGAACTGACCGAAGCCTTGCTGCGCGTGGTCAGCGAGAAGACCGGCTACCCGGTCGAGATGCTCGAGCTGGACACCGATATGGAAGCCGACCTGGGCATCGACTCGATCAAACGCGTCGAGATCCTCGGCGCTCTGCGCACCGAGTTCCCCAACCTGCCCAAGGCTGACCCAGACGCATTTGCCGAAGTGCGCACCCTGGGCCAGACCGTCCAATACATGCTTTCCAGCGCGCCTGCCGGGCAGACCGTTCAGACGGAAATCATGCCGGAGGAGCCTGCGCCTAAAACCGCGCCCGTTGCTCTTCCAGCGACCGCTGGGATTGACCCCAACGCCCTCAGCGCGGCCTTGCTGCGCGTGGTCAGCGAGAAGACCGGCTATCCGGTCGAGATGCTTGAGCTGGACACGGACATGGAAGCCGACCTGGGTATCGACTCGATCAAACGCGTTGAGATCCTCGGCGCCCTGCGCACGGAATTCCCCAATCTGCCCAAGGCGGATCCAGAGGCATTCGCCGAAGTGCGCACCCTCGGCCAGATCATCGACTACCTGTCTAACGGCGCCAGCCTGGCCAGCGCCGAACCGGTTCAATCCGAGGAGGCCAGCGATGAGCCGCAAGGGTCTTCCTTTCCGCGCGGCATTGTCAGCCTGAAGCCCATCCCCCAGCCAGATTACCGCGCCTACAACCTGCCCGCGGGGCGCATCTGCCTGTTGAGCGACAATGGCACAGCGGAAACTGCCGAAGTAGCCCAGGCGCTGCTCGAGCGCGGCTGGAAAGTGGCTGTGTTGAGTTTTCCTGGCGAAATCATCTCCCCCCGCCCAAGCCTGCCAGTAGGCGTCCAGCGCTTTGCCCTCAGCGATATGCGCGAAGAAACCCTCCAGCAGCAGCTTGACGCGATTGCCGGACAGGCCGGGCCAATCGGCGCATTTATTCACCTCAACCCACCCCATACCGCTGCTTCCGATGACGAGATCTACTCGCCGATCGAAAAACAGATCATCAAGCACGTCTTCTTGATTGCCAAACACCTCAAAGAACCCCTGCGCCAATCCGCCAGCGCCGGCAGCGCCGCGTTTTTGGTGATCGCCCATCTGGACGGCAAATTCGGCATGGCCGGGGAAGTCGAATACAGCCCGGTCAGCGCTGGTCTGTTCGGCCTGGTGAAGACCGTCAACCTCGAATGGGAATCGGTCTACTGCCGCGGCATCGACATCAGCCCCAGACTTGGCCAGCAGCAGACCGGCGCGATCGTTGCCGCTGAACTCTTCGATCCCAACCGCCGCCTGGCCGAGGTGGCCTACAGCCCAGACGGGCGCGCCACCCTGGTCATTGATCAGGCCGAAAAGGCGGCGGCATGACCCAACCCGCTCTTGTTCATCCTTCTTCGGTCGTTCTGGTCTCCGGCGGCGCGCGCGGCATCACCGCCCAGTGTGTGATTGAACTGGCCCAGCGTGCGAAATGCAAATTCATCCTGCTTGGCCGCTCTTCGATCGAAAACCCCGAACCGCACGGCGCTTCGGGAGTCAGTGAAGAATCCGCGCTCAAGCAGATCATCATGGATGACCTGAAAGCCCGCGGCGAAAAACCAACTCTGCAAAAAGTCCAGCGCGCGTACAAATCGATCATTACCCGCCGCGAAGTCAAAGAGACCCTGGATGCTGTCAAACAAGCCGGCGGCGAGGCTGTCTACCTGCAGGTTGACATCACCAACCGCGACGAATTGATCGCAAAGCTGGCTGTGCCGGTTCATCATTTTGGCCCCATCACCGGCATCATCCACGGCGCGGGCAACCTGGCCGATAAGCTGATCGAAAAGAAAACGGTTGAGGATTACGAGTCGGTCTTCTCGACCAAAATTGACGGGCTGGAAAATATGCTGGCCAGCGTGCCGCTGCGCCAGCTGGATTTTCTTGTGCTGTTCTCGTCCATCGTGGGATTTTACGGCAACGTTGGCCAGGCCGATTACGCCATGGCCAACGAGATCCTCAACAAAACCGCCCACCTGATGAAGCTGAAGAATCCCAACTGCCACATCATTTCGATCGGCTGGGGGCCGTGGGATAGCGGCATGGTCACCCCCGAGCTAAAAAAAGCCTTCGAGGAGCGCAACGTGCGCGTCATCCCGGCTGACGTTGGCGCGAATATCCTGGCGGATGAATTGATGCCCTCCGCCGCGCCGGTTTCGCAGATCGTGGTTGGCGACGCCCCGCCGCCGCCGCCCGCCAGCCATACGCCTGAGCTGCGCCATTATGAGATCCGCCGCAAGTTATCGCTGGACGCCAACCCTTTCCTGCATGACCATCGCATCGGCGAGCACCCAGTCCTACCGGCCACCTGCGCCGCTACCTGGGTTGCCAGCGCCTGCGAACAGCTCTACCCCACCCACACCTTCCACACCATCGAGAACTACAAGGTTCTCAAAGGCATCGTCTTCGATGAAAACCTGGCCGATGAGTATGTCCTCGATCTCAAGGAAATCGCCAAGTCCGATGACGGTGATGTCGAGTTTGATGCGCTGATCTGGAGTCACAACAAAAACGGGCGCAAACTGTACAACTACAGCCTGCGCCTCAAGCTGGTCACAACCCCGCCCCCGCCCCCATTGGACGCAGAGATTTTCTATGCCGGGGAACCGATGGAATCGCCGCTATCAGGCAAAACCCTGTACGGTGACGGCACGCTCTTCCACGGGCCATCCTTCCAGGGCGTCGAACGCGTGCTGCACGTCAGCAACGCCCGCCTGACCATGGAAGTCACCCTGCCCAAAATCGACCATAAGGTCCAGGGCCAGTTCCCGGTCCAGACCGGCAATCCATTTATCTACGATGCAATCGTGCAGAGCTTGTTGATTTGGGCCCAGGTCTTTTATCAGGCGCCCTGCCTGCCCTCCTATATGGAGCGCCTCGACCAGTACAAAGCAATCCCATTTGACGAAGTCATCCGCGTCACCCTCGAAATCGCCTCGCAGTCTGAAACCGCCGTGGTCGGCAACCTGACCGTGCAGGACCAGTCGGGCCAGACGTATGTCTATATCAAAGGCTTGCAGGGTACCATCAGCCGCCGCCTCAACACGATGATCGGGGTCAAGCCCAAAGCGTAGAAAGATCCCTGATGCCCGAGACCCATAACCACACCCCGCCAGCCGCCGCCAGTCTACGGCTGGCGATCACCGGGATGGACGTCATCTATCCCGGCTGCCCGGGCCTGGCTTCATTTGAACGTCTGACCCTCACTGGCGCTCAAGTTGTGCCCGGCGCGCCTGTCCAATTCGATTTGAACCAGGCCGAAACGGATTTCTGGCAAATTCCGCCAGTCCAGGCCTCAAGCCTGGACGTAGAAACCGCGCTGCTGCTAAAACTTGCCGCCCGCCTGGGGTTGGCGAAAGGTTCGGCCAGCACATCCCGCCGCGCGTTCTTCTTTGCGCGCGGCCTGCCGCTGGTTTCGGCCATGTGCCAGCGATTGGGAATTCCCTCCCCAGTTCAGCCCGTAACCCCATCGTTTGGTGAGTTGCTGCCCGGGGCGCAGGTATTTGACCTATCGCTGCAAGGTTGTTACTTTGCTGCCGCGCTGCATCAAGCGCACACGCTGCTCACTGACGGCCTCATAGACGAGGCTGTCCTAGCAGGCACTTTCTTGCCCGGCGCCCTGTCCGCGCTGCTGGCCAAAGCGGGCGTAAAATCTCATGAATTTAACCGCGTGCTGGGCTTTGACCGCACCGTGGACGGCTGGAGCCTGGGCAGCGGAGCCGCCGCGCTCTCGCTGATGCTGCCCGAACGGGCTGCCCAGTCTGACAGGCGTGTCTACGCGACGGTCCAGGGCCTGGGATACGCCACACGCAGCCTCGCCACGCCCAAAGCCCATCTGCTGCCCACCTTCGTCTCAAGCGATACTGTCCTGCGGGCTGCACAGCTGGCTTATGAACAGACCGGCCTGTCCCCAGCCGGAGTCGGATACCTGGATTGTACGGCTTCCGGTTTTGCGCCCGTCGATGCTGCTGAAATGGGGGGGCTTTCAATCGCCTACCAGGGCGAACCCGACCTGAGCTGTGCTGTTGGCAGTGTTCAGGCCAACACGGGCTATGTGCCCTCGGTTGCGGGCCTGTCGGCAGTCATTCGCACGGCGCTCTGCCTCTACAACCGCGCCATCCCGGCAGTCCCGGGATGGTCCGGCCCCAAAAAGCCCGAACGATGGGAACAGACGCCCTTCTATGTCGCCCCAGATCCGCGCGCCTGGTTCCAACCGCGGGCGGCCGGTCCGCGTCTGGCCGCTGTCAGCGTGATCGGATGGGATGGCAGCTGCGCCCACGCGTTATTGGCTGAACCAGAGGACGACCTGCCGCGCTTCAACCAGGTTATTTCCAGCGCGCCGTTTGTGCTCCTGCCAGTTGCGGGCGAAACGCGTGAGGACCTGCTGCAAGCTCTGTCCAACCTGCGCGACGCGCTGCAGGCTTTCGACCAGCCCGCTGCGGCCGCGAGCACCGCCTTCCAGGCTTATCAGGCCAAGTCCCAGGCCGCCTTCACGGCTGCCATCACGGGGTCTACGATGGACGAACTGCGCCGCGAGATCGATCTGGGTCTGCGCGACATTCCCGCCGCCTTTGACAAAGGCCGGACCTGGCAAACCCCGCAGGGCAGCGTCTTTGCGCCCACCCCGCTCGGCCAGAGTGGCGGGGTTGCCTTTGTCTATCCCGGCGCCTTCAACTCGTATCTCGGCCTTGGGCGCGATCTCTTCCAGCTTTACCCGCAGATTTACAGCCCCGCCGCGCGCCTGACCGCCGACCTGGGCGGGATCATGATGGAACGCCTGCTCTTCCCCCGTTCGCGCGAGGCTTTCAGCAAAGAACAGCTGCAGGAAATCGAAACCGCGCTCAACACCGACCCGATCGCGATGATCACCTCTGGCTCGCTGATCTCGGTCCTTTACACGATGGTCCTGCGCGACGTGTACAAAATCCAGCCTGCCGCCGCCTTTGGCTACAGCCTCGGCGAAATCGGCATGCTCTTCGCAAGCGGCATCTGGGACCTGGCTGACCAGGTCAGCGCGAACCTGCGCGGATCGCCGCTCTTCCATCGCAACCTGGCCGGGCCGCAGAACGCGGTGCGAACACATTGGGGCTTGCCTGAGCTGGATGCCGCTACGGATCAACCCATTTGGGCCAATTACTTTCTGATGACCAACCCCGAAAACGCCCTGCGCGCCGTTGAGGCTGAAAGCCGCGTCTACCTGACCCACATCAATACGCCCCGCCAGGTGGTCATCGGCGGCGACCCGCAAGCCTGCCAGCGTGTGGTTGCCGCTTTAAAATGCACCTCACTGCGCGCGCCTTTTGACTTTGCCCTGCACTGCCAGGCGATCGAATCGCAGTATGCCGAACTGACCCGCCTGCTGCACTGGCCGGTTGCCCATGTTCCCTCCACCCGCCTCTACACCGCCGCCGGGTTCGAGCCGCTCGCGCTGGAGCCTGGCCAGGTCTCCGCCAAAATCTCGCGCATGCTGTGTTCACGCCTCGATTTTCCCGGCCTCGTCCGCCAGGTCTACGATTCCGGCGCACGCGTCTTTGTGGAACTGGGCGCCAACGCCAACTGCTCCAAGTGGATCGAGGACATCCTCAAGACAGAGCCCGCTGTATCGGCCGCGATCAACCGCAAAGGCGTCGACGACCATACCTCGATCGTGCGCCTGCTCGCCAGGCTGGTCAGCCAACGCGTTGCACTCGACCTATCCCCCCTGTATGCTTGAAAGAAACCTGCCCATGGAAGACAAAAACAGCCAGATTAACCGGCGCCTGCAGAATGCCCTGCGCGAGAGCGCCCGCCGCTCCGCCAGCCTGCACGGGCAATTTCTCGAAAGCCGCCGCCAGGGGCTTGAACAACTGGGCGGTCTTCTGCAAGCTGAGATCGGTCAGTATGGCCAGAGGGTTCTGAAGCAGATGGCTGCCATTTCTGCCCCAAGCCCTGCTCCCGCAGCCCAGCTCCCCCAGCCACCTCGCCGCCCACCTGCCCTGTTCGAGAAAGAGCAGATGGTCGAGTTTGCAACGCGATCGATGGCCAAATGCTTCGGTCCCGAATTTAAGGTTTTTGAGGGCCGCCGCCACCCGCGCATCCCCAACGGCGACCTGCTATTGATGTCGCGCGCCCTGGAGATCCAGGGCCAGCGTCATCGCTTCGACCAGCCCTCCAGCATCGTGGTTGAATACGATGTGCCCGCCGATGCCTGGTATTTCCGCGACAACGCGTACCCCTTCATCCCTTATTCGGTCTGGATGGAGATCGCCTTGCAGCCCTGCGGTTTCCTCTCCGCTTACCTGGGCACCTCGCTCAAGTTCCCCGAAGTGGATTACTACTTCCGCAACCTGGATGGCAGCACACGCCTGCTCAGCAGCATGGACCTGCGCGGCAAAACCATCACCACCCGCGCCACGCTGCTTTCCACCGTCGTCGCGGACACGACCATCATTCAAAAATTTGAGTTCAGCCTTTCCTGCCAGGGCACGCCGGTCTTCGAAGGCGGCTCGATCTTCGGTTTCTTCCCGCCCGAAACCATGGCCAACCAGGCCGGGCTGGACGCAGGCAAGCGCATCCCGCCATTGTTCGAAAAGCTGGGTGAAAAGCCACTGCGCGGCGTGTGGATCGATAAATCCGCGCTAAGCTGGCCCAATCCAGCCAAACCACATCTCCGCCTCTCAGGCGGGCAAATGGACTACCTGGACCGCGTCTATCTCGCCCCACGCGGCGAAAACCTGTCCCAAGACTACATCTATGGCGAGCGCAACAACCACCCATCTGCCTGGTTCTACGCCTGCCACTTCCACCACGACCCGGTCATGCCCGGTTCATTGGGCGTCGAAGCCATCCTGCAGGCCATCCAGGCTTACGCCCTGCACAACAACCTGGGCAGCCATCTGCGTTCGCCGCGCTTCGAACACGCCACCGGTCAGCAGGTTTCATGGAAATATCGCGGTCAGATCCTGCCCAGCCACAAAATCATGCGGGTTGAGGTTAAAATTAAGGGCATCGAGCAAAGCGCCAGCCAGGTTCAGATCCAGGCCGAAGCCAGCCTGTGGGCTGACGCGATGCGCATCTATGAGGTAAAGAACCTGAACGTCTGCCTGACGGAGGCTTAATATGACCCTATCGATCCGCTCAACCCTGCGCCTGAACAATGGCGTAGAGATGCCCCGCCTGGGGCTGGGCACGTTCAAAGCCAAAGAAGGCAGCGAAGTCTACCAATCCGTGCAGTGGGCGCTGGAAGCCGGCTACCGCCACATCGACACCGCCGCGTTTTACGCCAACGAAGAATCGATCGGCAAGGCAGTCAAAGAGAGCGGCGTGCCGCAGGCCGAAGTGTTCCTGGTCACCAAACTCTGGAATGACGACCAGGGCTACGACTCAACCCTGCGCGCCTTTGACGCCTCCCTTAAAAAACTGGGCCGTGACTATATTGACCTCTACCTGATCCACTGGCCACTCAAGGACCTGCGCGGGCCGTCCTGGAAAGCCCTGCTGCGCCTGTATGAGGAAAAACGCTGCCGCGCGATCGGGGTCAGCAATTACACGATCAAACACCTGGAAGAACTGCTGGCAACCAGCCCGCTCGTTCCGGCGGTCAACCAGATCGAATTCAACCCGTTCCTCTTTCGCCGCCCGCTACTCGACTACTGCCAGTCGCGCGGTATCGCCGTGGCGGCCTACAGCCCGCTGGCCCGCGCGCGCAAGCTCGAAGATCCGCGCTTGCAGGCCATCGCCGCCCGCCTGGGCAAGTCCCCAGCCCAGGTGGCCATCCGCTGGGGCCTGCAGCACGGATTGATCGAAATTCCCAAATCCGTCCACCGCGAGCGCATTGTCGAAAATGCCTCCGTCTTCGACTTTGAGCTGAGCGATGCCGAGATGGGCGAGGTGGACAGCCTGCATGAGGACTACTGGGTCATCCACCCGACTTGGAACCCGGAAACCTCGCCACTCTGGAATTAAATTTCGCGTTTACCGATGTAAACGATTTCCCACAAGATACGGTCAGGCGATTCAAACATCACCTGGTAATAGGTGTTTTCTGGACTGCCGGCAAACTCCGGCCGGTGGCGCGGTGTCTCAAACAGAGCTTTGACCCCGACCGATGCCAGATAAGCCGTCATTTCATCCACGTCGGACTGCGATTCAACATGCAGCCCGGTGTGATTCAGCCCGGCCCCGTCATAGTCATTTTGGGCCGCCTTGGTGAATGGATTAAACCAGATGCTCACGCCCTTGTCATCGCCCATCCCCAATATCTCGGGCGCGTCATGCCACACACTCCAGCCTAATCTGGTCAACAAATCGCGGTAAAAACCGGCGTTTTGCATGTCGATACAATAAACCAGGTGACCGATCGACGCTTTAGCCATTCACAACCTCCGTTTTGAACCACACATGATTGTTGATACAAGAATTATAGAATTTTAATTCTAAATTGTCAACCATTTTTTCAACTTATTCAGATCGTGCTGGTATAAGCAAGGCCAAGGAATGGATCGACCCGTACGCGCCTCTCCATTTTCGTTTCACGAAGGGTAAAGAGTCAGTGAACGAGGTTTCGCCGCGCCAGCGAAACTCGCTCGGGCCTTCACGTATAATATCCATATGAAAGCGATGCTGCTCGAAAAAACCAGCCACCTTGCCGAAGAGTCCCAGCCGCTTGCCCTTCGCGACCTGCCCATCCCAGAGCCCGGCCCTGGCCAGGTCTTGATTCGCGTCAGCGCCTGCGGCGTCTGCCACACAGAGCTGGACGAAATCGAGGGCCGCGCCATGCCGCCGCACCTGCCGGTCATCCCCGGCCACCAGGTCATTGGACGGGTCGTGGCCCATGGTCCCGGCGCGGGCAGGCTCGCGCCGGGCGCGCGCGTCGGCGCGGCCTGGATCTATTCCGCCTGCGGTGCGTGTGAATTCTGCCGCAGCGGGCGCGAGAACCTTTGCCCCGCTTTTCGCGCGACCGGGCGCGACGCGCACGGCGGCTACGCCGAATACATGCTCCTCCCCGAAGCCTTCGCCCACCCCATCCCCGATGGGCTGAGCGACACTGCCGCCGCCCCGCTGCTCTGCGCTGGCGCGGTCGGCTACCGTTCGCTCAACCTCACCAACCTGCACGATGGCCAGGCTCTCGGACTGACCGGATTTGGCGCATCGGGTCACCTTGTTCTCTTGATGGTCCAGCATCTTTACCCAGCCGCCCGCGTGCATGTCTTTGCCCGCAGCCCGGCCGAGCAAGAATTTGCCCGCCAGCTTGGCGCGGCCTGGGCTGGCGACACGCTCGCCCCGCCGCCCGAACCACTCGACGCGATTATCGACACCACCCCCGCCTGGCAGCCTGTGCTCAGCGCCCTGGCTGCCCTCGCTCCGGGTGGAAGGTTGGTGATCAACGCCATCCGCAAGGAAAGCGCCGACCAGCCAGCCCTGCTCGGGTTGGATTATCCTACCCACCTCTGGCAAGAAAAAGAGGTCAAGAGCGTCGCCAATGTCACCCGCCAGGACGTGCGCGAATTTCTGGCCCTGGCAACAGCCGCAGCGATTCACCCGGAAGTCCAGGAATATGGACTGGACCAGGCCAACCAGGCTCTGCTTGAATTGAAACAGCGCAAAATCCGCGGCGCGAAGGTCTTGCGCATCTTAAATGATTGAAACCACCTCGAAAGGAACTTACCTATGAAAATCGTTGTGATTGGCGGCACCGGACATATTGGCACCTACCTGGTCCCACGGCTGGTATGGGGTGGTCACGATGTCACTGTGATCACGCGCGGCCAGCGCGGCCCATACCACGATCACCCGGCCTGGAAAGAGGTCAAGAAAGTGATCATCGACCGTGCCAGCGCCGAAGCGGATGGCACCTTTGGCAGCGCGATCCGCGCCCTGCAGCCCGATGTCGTCATGGATATGCTGTGTTTCACACTCGAGAGCGCCAAGCAGCTGGTTGAAGCGCTGCGCGGCCAGGTCCAGCTGTTTGCCCACTGCGGCACGGTCTGGGTGCGCGGCTGGGGCGCCGAAGTGCCCGCACGCGAGGAACACCCTCGCAACCCGCTCAGCGACTATGGGGTCAAGAAAAACCAGATCGAGGCCTACTTACTTGACCAGGCCCGCCGCAGTGGTTTTCCCGCCACCGCCATCCATCCCGGCCATATCGTCGGACCCGGCTGGACCCCGGTTGGCCCGACCGCCTGCCACGACCCGGCCGCGATTGGCGCATGCATCCGCGGCGAAGAAATAATCCTGCCCAACCTAGGCATGGAGACCCTCCACCACGTCCACGCCGATGACGTCGCCCAGGCCTTTGAGCTAACCCTGACCCATCGCCCCGCCGCAATCGGTGAAGGCTTCTTCGCCGTCTCACCCGCCGCGCTGACCCTGCGCGGCTTTGCCGAAGGCCTGGCCGCCCGCTTTGGCAAGCAGGCCCAAATCAAATACCTGCCCTGGGAAGCATGGAAAACTGCCCTGCCGCCCGACTGGCTTGAGGGCGCAGTCGCGCACGCCACCCACTGCTCCAATGCCTCGATCGCCAAGGCCGTCGCCAACCTTGGCTACCACCCGCGCTATTCTTCACTCGACGCGGTCGAGGAGTCGGTGCGCTGGATGATTGAAACCGGGCAAATCCACGCCTGATCGTCAGGTTTGTGTTAAACTTGCCCCAAGAAATTTCCCAGGAAAGGCAACAATGATATGGCACCTACTGAGCGCGTGAAACAGCTGCGGCAGCAGAGTCTCGATGCGGTTCCTTCTCTTTCGGCGGAACGCGCCCTTTTGCTGACGGAATTTTATGCCCGCAACCAGGGCTTACACTCGACCCCGGTCATGCGCGCGCTCAGTTTCAAATACCTGATGCAGCACAAAACGATCTGCATCTTGCCCGATGAACTGATCGTCGGCGAGAAAGGCCCCGAGCCCAAAGCCGCCCCGACCTACCCCGAGCTGTGCTGCCATTCGCTTTCCGACCTGGAAATCCTCGACAGCCGCCCCAAGATCCCTTTCAAGGTCGCCCAAGATACACGCTCCGCATATGCCACAACCCTCATCCCCTTCTGGCATGGCAAATCGCAGCGCGAGCGCATCTTTGCCCAGATGACGCCCGAGTGGCAAGACACCTACGAGGCCGGCATTTTCACCGAGTTTATGGAACAGCGCGCCCCCGGTCATACCGTCCTCGACGATAAGATCTACCGCCAGGGCATGCTCGATTTCAAACGCCGCATCGCTGAGAGCCTGGCCAAACTGGACTTCTTCAACGATCCCGAGGCCTACGCCCGCCAGGAAGAGCTCAAGGCGATGGATATCTGCGCCGACGCGCTGATCATTTTCGGCCAGCGGCATGCAGATAAAGCCCGCGAACTGGCCGCCGCTGAAACTTCGCTCGCGCGCAAGGCCGAGCTGGAGCGCATTGCTGAAGTCTGCGAGCGCGTCCCTGCCCATGCCCCGCGCAACTTCTGGGAAGCGCTGCAGTATTATTGGTTCGTGCACCTCGGCGTCACCACCGAATTGAACACATGGGACGCTTTCTGCCCCGGCCGCCTCGATCAGCATCTCTTCCCCTTTTACCAGAGCGGCTTGGCCGACGGCGGCCTGACTCGGGACCAGGCTGAGGAACTGCTGCACTGCTTCTGGATCAAGTTTAATAACCAGCCAGCCCCGCCCAAAGTCGGTGTCACCGCCGCCGAGAGCGGCACCTACACCGACTTCGCGCAGATCAACGTCGGCGGCCTGCGCCCAGATGGCTCCGACGGCGTCAACGAGGTCAGCTACCTGCTGCTCGACGTGATCGAGGATATGCGCCTTCTCCAGCCCAGCTCCTCTGTGCAGGTCAGCAAGAAGAATCCCGACCGCTTCGTCAAGCGCGCCGGCAAGATCATCCGCACCGGTTTTGGCCAGCCCTCCATTTTCAACGCCGATCTGATTGTCCAGGAGCTGGTGCGGATGGGCAAGAGCGTGCCTGACGCGCGCTGCGGCGGCTCGAGCGGCTGTGTCGAGGTTGGCGCATTCGGCAAGGAAAGCTACATCCTGACCGGCTACTTCAATATCCCCAAGGTGTTCGAGATCACCCTGCACGACGGTCTGGACCCGCGCACCGGCAAACAGCTTGGCCCCCATACCGGCAGCGCGGAGAGCTTTGCCAGCTTCGATGAGCTGTTCGCCGCTTTTGAAACCCAAATGCGCCACTTCATCGACATCAAAATCCGCGGCAACAACGTCATCGAGCGACTGTATGCGACCTACCTGCCCGCCCCCTTCCTTTCCCTTCTGACGGACGACTGCATCGCGCGCGGCAAAGACTACCACGACGGCGGCCCGCGCTATGACAGCACCTATATCCAGGGGGTCGGTCTCGGGTCGATCACCGATTCGCTCAGCGCGATCAAGCGGCATGTTTTTGAAGATCACACCCTATCGATGCCTGAGTTGATGCAGATTCTGGCGAACAACTTCGAGGATAACGAACGTGTGCGCCGCCTGCTGCTCAACAAAACTCCACGCTACGGCAACGACGATGACTGCGCCGATGACCTGATGGTGCGCGTCTTCGAGCTCTACTTCAGCGCCATCGATGGGCGAAAAAACACCCGCGGCGGGGAGTACCACATCAACCTGCTGCCCACTACCTGCCATGTCTACTTTGGTTCAGTCACTGGCGCCACTCCCGATGGCCGCCAGGCCTGGACGCCCCTTTCCGAAGGTGTCTCCCCTGTCCAGGGCGCGGACCGCCGCGGACCGACTGCCGTGGTGCGCTCAGTGGCCAAGATGGATCAAGCCCGCACCGGCGGCACGCTGCTCAACCAGAAACTGACCCCGCGCCTGCTCAGCACCGACGAGGGCCTGGACCACATGGTCACCC
>Ga0172368_10002308_pt1 | contig 24509 bp, 23 predicted proteins | sample Lak11m_FD_114540 | JGI IMG/M metagenome (GOLD analysis project Ga0172368, IMG submission 114540) | Freshwater microbial communities from Kabuno Bay, South-Kivu, Congo - kab_022012_11m | ecosystem: Environmental > Aquatic > Freshwater > Lake | place: Democratic Republic of the Congo: South-Kivu...
CTACCTATTTCTATTGATCTTGAAGCCCTACGGGCTAAACAATATACAATTTCCATTCTCGTACGAAAATAAGAATGTATTTCATGAATTTTGGGGATATGAGTTTTCAGGACTACTTTCTGTCTGGCACATCAAATAATAATTTAGCCTTTTTATTTGTCTGATCAAAGACAAATTAATTTTATCTTTGTTTTAATTTTAAACAACTTTACCATGAAAAATTTTAGTAAGCTCATTTTGACAGCCGTTTTCTTTTTTGCAGCACAATACATTTTTGCCGGTTCTCCACTTTCACAAACCAAATTCTTTAGTGCATATTATTTAAATGAAAAAGTTCAGTATGCCGAAGAACTTGGATTCCTTGATGGAATTTTAGCAGGTTATCTGATGGATCAATCTATAACGATTGATTTAAAAGCAGCGGTCATCAATGCCCTGCCTGTGAGTGAAAAAGGAAAAAACAACAAAGCAACTTTTGAAATGTTTCTGGGCAGAAAATATGGCAAAAATTCTGAAACTCTGAATTATGGCGAATTATCCGGCGATGAATTGTTCTGTCTTGGGTATCTTGCCCTGATCATTGATTCAAAAGATATTACTCATGCCCTGAAGCTTTTACAGCTATCACTTGAAAAGAATACTTCAAGCTATACCATTAATCTTATTTACAACCTGGCCCTTGCACAAAATTATTTAGCATCATCTGATGATTGTAACGCCTGGTCTGTTTGTAACAAGGTTCGAACTAATCCAACACTTAATCATGACCTTAATGATGAAGCCGGCCTTATAATCTTTGAGCAGGTTGATAAATTTAAAGATGCCTGCAATTGATACCGGGATAATTAATTTTATATCTTTAATTATCTTCTGTTAATAATCGTTCAGTTCTGAACACAAATTGTTCAATTTCCCACATTATAATTATATTGCGTTATTTTCGCCCGGTAAAACTACTTCATTATAAAATGGTTAATAATTGTGGCATCAATGTGGCGATCTCTATGAGTTTATTTTCAAACTTTATAAATAATTTAACAATGAGAAGAATTACCTTTTTGGTTTTATTTATTGGAATAGTTTTCCGGACAGGCGCTCAGGAAGAGTCTGGATTATTGAGGTTTCCCGCAATTTATAATGATCATGTGATATTTTCTTATGCAGGTGATCTGTACACTGTTTCCAAAGATGGAGGCACAGCCCGAAAACTTACAAATGATACAGGCTATGAAATGTTCGCCAGGTTTTCACCCGATGGGAAAAATATTGCTTTTACAGCACAATACGATGGCAACACCGAAGTCTATATGATGCCTGCAGAAGGTGGGGTCCCGAAAAGATTAACCTATACAGCTACCCTCGACCGTGATGATATTTCCGACCGTATGGGTCCGAATAATATCGTTATGACCTGGAAGGACGATGACCAAATCGTTTACAGGTCGCGGAAAAAATCATTTAATTCATTTATTGGCCAGTTGTTTATTGCTAATATTAATGGAGGGTTATCTGAAGAGATGCCATTACCTGCCGGAGGATTTTGCAGTTATTCACCTAAAAAAGATAAGCTGGCTTACAACAGGGTTTTCCGTGAATTCAGAACCTGGAAATATTACCGGGGAGGTATGGCAGATGATATTTGGATTTATGATTTCAAATCAAAGGAAACCGTCAATATCACCAATAATAATGCTCAGGACATTTTACCGATGTGGTTTGGCAAGGAAATTTACTTCTTATCAGACCGTGACAGGATCATGAACATGTTTGTTTATAATACGGAAACAGGCGAAACCAAAAAAGTAACTCAGTATACTCTGTATGATATAAAATTTCCTTCAGCAGGCAATAATTCAATTATTTATGAGAACGGGGGATACCTGTATAACTTCGATCTTTCATCACAGCAGTCAACTAAAATTCCGGTTGTTATTGCCGATGATTTTGTTGGCAGCAGAAATGAACTGAAAGATGCATCAAAAATGATAGACAGTTGGGCGATTTCTCCTGATGGAAAAAGACTGGTCTTTGGAGCAAGAGGCGATGTATTTACCGTTCCTGCAAAAACAGGAATGACAAGGAATCTTACTGAATCTTCAGGAGTACATGACAGGAATGTGGAATGGTCGCCTGACGGAAACTATATTTCATTTATTTCCGACAGGACAGGAGAGGATGAAATATTTATCCAAAAGCAGGACGGGAGTGAACCTGCAATTCAGATCACCTCAAACAGCAGTAATTATAAATATAATCCGGTTTGGTCTCCGGACAGTAAAAAGTTAATGTGGTCCGACAGGATGCAGCGCCTTCAGTACGTTGATATCGGTACAAAAGAAATAAAACTGGTAGAGGAGACAAGAGATGGTGAAATAAGAAGTTATTACTGGTCGCCTGATAGTAAATGGATAACCTATCCGAAACCAACCAATGATGGTATGACCCGCATTTGGGTATTTAATACTCAAACCAATGAAAAAATTGCGGTCACCGATGGCTGGTACGATTCCGACAGGCCGGTTTTCAGCACTGATGGAAAATATCTGTTCTTTACTTCCTCCAGGGATTTTAATCCTGAATATAGTTGGGTTGAATGGAATCATGTTTATCAGGATATGCTGAAAGTATATTTTATTACTCTGCGCAAAGATGTAAAGAATCCATTTAGCCCTGAAAATGATGAGGTTGAAGTAAAGTCAGATACCGGGTCGGTTGAAAAAAAAGACAATACTGATACCGGAAAAGAAGGCCAGAACAAGGAATCAAAAAGTAATGTGAAAGTTGAGATTGAATTTGATGGTATTGTTGACAGGATCGTGGCTTTGCCGATTGATCCCGGGTATTACTGGAATCTCGAATCTGCCGGTGACTGTGTTTTTTATTGCATGAGAAACAGTTCAAATAATAAAGCTACACTAAAAATGTATGATCTTAAAGATAAAAAGGAGACTGAACTTGGTGAATATGGCAGTTACCTCATTTCGGCAAACCATAAAAAAATGGCTGTTAATTCAAACCAGAAGTATTCCATTATTGATTTACCCAAGGGTAAAATAAACACTACCGAATTTGTTGATTTATCAAATATGAAGGTTTGGGCTAATGTTAAGGATGAATGGTCGCAGATTTTTGATGAATCCTGGAGACAAATGCGCGACTTTTTTTATGATCAGAACATGCATGGTGTTGACTGGAAGGCTATCCACACGAAATATGAACCTTTGATCCCATTTATCAATAACAGAAATGATCTGAACTATGTCATTGGTGAGATGATCGGAGAGCTTAATATAGGCCATGCTTATGTAAATGCGGGCGATAAGCCTTCACCCGAAAAAATAAAAACCGGACTATTGGGAGCGGAATTAAGCAGGGATAATTCAGGATTTTATAAAATAGATAAAATATTAAATGGTGAAAACTGGTCAAAAAATACCAGGTCACCATTGAATGAAGTCGGAGTAGATGTCAATGAAGGAGATTTTATTATTGCCATTAACGGGAAGCTGACAACCAATATGACTGATATTTATGAATCATTGGTTGGAATGGCTGAAAAACAAGTGGAGATCACCGTCAACAGTTCACCCAAAGAAGAAGGATCGCGAAAAGTTATTGTCGTACCGATTGATGACGAATCGGGTTTATACTATTATAACTGGGTGCAAAGAAATATTTCAAAAGTTAATGAAGCTACAAATGGCCAGGTTGGATACATTCACATACCGGATATGAGTTCTGAGGGATTAAATGAATTTATAAAGCACTTTTATCCTCAATTGAAAAAAAGAGCGCTGATTATTGACGACCGCGGTAATGGTGGCGGAAATGTTTCACCAATGATCATTGAAAGATTACGCAGAGAATTGACTCTGATGAGAATCAGCAGGAATGGTTCACCCAATACCAGCCCGGAAGCCATGGTGTATGGCCCGAAAGTAATGCTGATTGACAGGTATTCTGCATCCGACGGTGATTTGTTTCCCTACCAGTTTAAAACTCTGAAAATGGGCAAACTAATAGGGACGAGAACCTGGGGAGGTGTTACCGGAATCAGGGGATCATTGCCTTTTATTGATGGCGGAACACTTATGAAACCGGAATTTTCGACGTATGACCGTGAAGGGAAATCATTTGTTATTGAAGGGCATGGGGTAGATCCCGACATTGTTATTGACAATGATCCGGCTAAAGAATATGACGGTGAAGATCAGCAACTAAATAAAGCCATTGAAGTGATATTAGAGGAATTAAAGAACTGGCCTGCAGAATGGCCCGGCGTTCCTCCTTATCCTGATAAAAGCAAGTAAATTTTACAGCCACCGGTGGGTGGCTTTTTTTGCTTTTAAATTTAATTGGAAATGATCTTCAAGCTATTAGTGCCCTTCTATCAGGTACTATTTACTTTGCATTGAGGCCTAATTCCAGGAGTACTTTATCGGTAAGGTTGTGTTCCGTATTTGTATAAATCCAGGAAGATTCGGGACGTTTATCGAAAATATACTCATAATTATTTTCTTTCCCGACCTTCTCAGCTGTCTGAAATATTTTGTCTTCAAGAGGCTTCAGTAATTGTTCCTGCATCTTATTCAATTCTCCGGTCTGGCCGAATATTTTTTCTCTGAATTCCTTAGCCTTTTTTTCAGCATCCACAATTCCATTTTGTTTTTCGATTTTTACATCTTCGGTATAAAGCATTTCATTTTTCACATAATCCTGGTACAAATTTTCAACTTCCTGGAATTTCAATTCCACTTCAGATTCCCATTGTTTAATCTGGTTGTCAATATTTTCATTGGCTGTCTTGTATTCCGGCATTTTGTCAATGATCTTGTTTACTTCAACGTAAGCAATGCGTTGAGCCAATCCGGCATTAAAAGCCATAACTAAAAGAGCTAAAAAAACTTTTTTCATAAATGGAGAATAAAATTTATAATTTGATATTTTGCGCAAATTTAATCACTTATATAATATTTCATAGGCTGTAACTCGATTGTCACTGAATGTCGGAACGAAAAGCATGTTTTTACCGGGAAGAAATTCCAAATCGGCTGCATTTACACCTGATATACTTGTATCAGTTAAAATCTTTAATTCTTTGTCAATGTTTACCAACTGAATTTTACCTTTCCAGTCCGATATAATATAATTGCCGTGTCCATCTGCCTTGAGACCGTCAATTCCGCCATCCACCAGTTTCATCGGCCAGATTCTCTTGTCGTGGATTCGTACTGCATAAATTCCTTTTTTCGTACCGATCAGGATTTCCTTGTTTTCGTATAACATTCCATTTGGAGCTTCAATTTCTTCATCACTCAGCCAGGTTTCGACAACACCATTATTTATTCGATGAATTTTACCCGTAGCCATATCTGAAATATAAATCAAACCATTTGGATCCATGGCTATGTCATTCAGGAATTTTGCCCCGTCCACTTTGAATTCCCCCGAAACTGCCGACTTAGTAATATCAATTTCAACCACTCTGTCAATATCAGTGACAAATAATTTGGATTTGTTCACACTCATACCTTTAGGCGCATTTAAATCCGTTATCCAGTTCAGGTTTTTTACTTCACCATTTAAGCTTAACTCTGCAATAAACCCATTACCATCCTTTTCAGCAGGATTGCCGTTGATGCACGAAACATACAACAAATTTGCGGCAGGATCGTAGCATACTGATTCCGATGTCATTAATACTTCAGCCGTTTGCCAGCGTTTTTCACAACTGATTTTTGATTCATCAGTCTGGCTATAACCTTTGAACCCAAATAATAAAGAGATGAGAGAGATTTTAATAATAAACGGCAGAGTATATTTTTCCATAGCCTGAAAGTCTAAAATTGAGTATTGCGGATTAAATTATTAATTGATAATTGCAGAATATTAAATTTATTGTAAAGGTCATCAATTTTATTTCTATACAAGAAATTATTTATCCGGAATTTTCACAGAAATTGTATTTTTGTCCACCCCGAAATGGTGTCAAAAAGAGTTTCTAAGTTATTTACATACAGTTGATTTTATAAATTCATTTAAGTTACAATTGATTAATGAAGAAAAAATATATTGACCTGATTGAACAGACATTTGATTTTCCACAGGAAGAATTCGAAGTAATTGATGATGAATTGTACTTTCACAATATTTGCTTGATGGATATCATTAAGCAATATGGAACACCCTTAAAAATAAGTTATCTGCCAAAAATTTCCGCACAAATTCAAAAGGCAAAAAAACTCTTTAATGTTGCAATGGCTAAGACTGACTACAAGGGCGATTATTATTTCAGTTACTGTACCAAGAGTTCACATTTTTCATTCATACTTGATGAGGTTCTTAAAAATGAAGTTCACATTGAAACTTCCTCAGCATTCGACCTTAACATAGTAGAAACCTTATATGAACAAGGAAAAATTAAAAAGGACACTTATATTATTTGTAATGGATTCAAAAGGCCACAGTATATTGAAAACATTATCAAAATGATCAATGACGGTTTTGAAAATATTATTCCTGTGCTGGATAATTTGTCGGAACTGGATAATTACCTGAGCGGAGTTAATCACGGCAAAAAGTACAAACTTGGAATGAGGATTGCCTCTGAGGAAGAACCGAAATTTGAATTTTATACATCCCGTTTGGGAATCCGCTATAATGATATTGTTCCGTTTTACATCGAAAAAATAAAAACTAATCCTAACATAGAAATGAAGATGCTTCATTTCTTCATCAATACAGGCATAAAAGATACAGCTTATTACTGGAATGAACTTGCAAAAAGTGTGAATGTATATTGTGATCTTAAAAAAGTATGTCCTGAAGTCAATAGTCTGAACATTGGCGGAGGTTTCCCGATCAAGAACTCGCTGGCCTTCGATTACGATTTTGAATATATGACAGAAGAAATAATCGCCCAGATAAAAAATATCTGTGTTCAGAATAACACAGTTGACCCGGATATATTTACCGAATTCGGTTCTTATACTGTCGGTGAAAGCGGCGCGGTTCTGTATGCTGTTATTGACCAGAAAAGACAGAACGACAGGGAAGTCTGGAATATGATTGACAGTTCCTTTATGACAACGCTTCCTGACACCTGGGCTACAAACCAACGGTTTATTCTGCTGGCAATAAATAACTGGGACAAAGAATATGAGCGCATATTTTTAGGAGGGCTTACCTGCGACAGTGAAGATTATTATAATTCGGAAGCACATGCAAACGCAGTCTTTCTTCCCAAAGTGAAAGATAATGGAACGCTTTATATTGGCCTGTTTCATACCGGGGCTTATCAGGAATCAATTGGAGGTTATGGAGGAATTCAGCACTGTTTGATACCGGCTCCTAAGCACATCATTATTGATTACGATGAAAATAATGAGCTGACGACTAAGTTGTTCGCAAAGGAACAAAGCTATAAATCCATGTTTAAAATTCTCGGATATTAACATTTCGAACCATGAATTACGGCGGTTTATCTAAGGAGTTTTCCGGCTTTGCATCATCGGAAATTGTCATCATCCCGGTACCTTATGACGGGACAAGTACCTGGATCAAAGGAGCTGATAAAGGCCCGGCCGCTCTCCTCGAAGCCTCGGCCAATATGGAATTGTACGATATTGAAACGAATTCCGAAGTATATAAAAAGGGAATCTATACAAGCAAACCGATCCGTGAAAATAATAATCCCGAAAATATGGCAGAGGCTGTTTATACAAAGACAATTAATTATTTGAATGAAAATAAATTTGTTGTCACCATTGGAGGAGAGCATTCTGTGAGTATTGGTGCGATTAAGGCTCATTCAGAAAAGTTTAACGATCTTACGGTTTTACAAATAGATGCTCATACCGATTTAAGGCCTGAATACGAAGGAAGTAAGTTTAATCATGCTTGTGTAATGTCGAGGGTAAATGAATGGTGCCCTTCGGTACAGGTAGGAATCCGAAGTATGGATGTTGAAGAAAAGAAATACGTGGTACCCGGAAATATTTTCTATGCTAAAGATCTGCAGGCAAATGATGATTGGATGGATAAAGCAATTGACAGACTTTCAGCCAATGTTTATCTTACATTTGATCTCGACGGGTTGGATCCGTCAGTTCTACCCGCAACAGGCACACCTGAACCAGGCGGACTTTATTGGTATCAATCCATTAAATTTTTAAGAAAAGTTATTGAAAACAGGAACCTGATTGGTTTTGATGTAGTTGAGCTTTGTCCGGATGAAAATAACAGTTCATCTGATTTTTTAGCGGCTAAGCTGGTTTATAAGATATTAAGCTATAAATTTTTAAATTCGAAATAGTCATGGATAAAAAGAAATACTTACGGGAAACTATTAAACATTTTGATTTCAAGTCATTTGATTCGACTCCCATCATCAATGCCATGCGTGATATGTCGTTCACTTCGCGTGATACAGCTGTTGCAACCGACATACTCGACCGGATGATCAGGGAAAAAGACTGTACAATTTTTCTGACCCTTGCCGGGAGTACCAGTGCCGGAGGATGCATGCAGGTTTATGTGGATTTGGTAAAAAATAATATGGTGGATGCAATTATTGCCACCGGAGCTTCAATAGTTGATATGGATTTCTTCGAAGCGTTGGGATTCAAACATTATAAAGGTACTCCATCTGCCGATGATAAGGATTTAAGAGATCATTACATTGACCGGATTTATGATACCTATATTGATGAGGATGAACTCCAGATTTGTGACAGTACCATCAAGGAAATTGCAGATGGCTTAAAACCGGCTGCCTATTCTTCCCGTGAATTTATCAGGGAAATGGGAAGATACCTGGTGAAAAATTCCAGAAAGAAGGATTCGCTGGTACAGGCTTGTTTCGAAAAGAATGTCCCGGTATTTTGTCCGGCATTTACCGACAGCAGTGCTGGATTTGGCCTTGTGAAGCATCAGTGGGATAATCCGGACAACCATTTAACTATAGATTCGGTGAAGGACTTTTTGGAATTGACAAAAATTAAAATGGCAGCCAAAACCAGCGGATTGTTCATGATTGGCGGCGGCGTTCCTAAGAATTTTGTTCAGGATACGGTTATATGCGCTGAAATGCTTGGTGTGGATGTACCCATGCACAAATTCGCCGTACAGATCACTGTGGCCGACTCACGCGACGGGGCTTGTTCAAGCTCAACACTGAAGGAAGCATCATCCTGGGGAAAAGTCGAAACCGTATATGAGCAAATGGTTTATGCCGAGGCTACTTCTGTTTTGCCGTTGATAACCAGTTACGTGTATCATAAGGGTAGCTGGAAAGGCAGAGAGAGCAGGGAATGGGCTAGTTATCTTGATAAGGAAGCCTTAAAGACAGAACTCAAATAGAAGGTAAAAAGTTCAAAATCATTTTCTAAATTAATTCAAAACAGTTTCTAATTTTTCCGGCAATATTAATTAATCCATTCAATTATCAGTTTGAACTTCAACGGGTAAGTAGCTGATTCAAAAATTATTTCTACAGGATATTCGGAGCCATCGTCTGGTACCCATGTATTTATAGGAAAATAATAGCCGCCCATGTTTTCACTAACCGATAGCTCATCGTAATCACAAAATTTGATATAATAGGTTGTACTCAGATTGGTAAAGACATAAGGTAATCCGGAGGAATATACTGCGGGGAGTTGTGATGTCTGAAGCTCAGATTTAATTCCACTCGAGAAAAGCAACGACAGGCTGTTATCCTGTATCTCAAAATAAACATCAGGTGAACCATCCGGGTCCCACAATGAATCATTATTAAGTTCGGGAAAGGAAATTAAAATTAATTCAATCAGCTTTACTTGTGTCGGCCTGCTTAAAATAGTGATCGTTTTTGTGATTACATCCTGGATCGCACCATTGACAGCGGTTAATGAAATCGTGTAAATACCCCCCTCCTGAAAAATATGGTCAGGATTTGTCAGGTAGGAAAATTCGCCATCACCAAATTCCCAAATATAGGATGCAGCTCCGGTTGACGTATTAGTCAGGAAAACTTTATGGGGCGCAGGCTCGTTCCCGCCAACGATTGTAAAATTGGCCACAGGATTTACAATTATATTTATTTCATCAGAATCATCTTTGCAGCAAGATAGTAAAATCAAGCCAAAGCCAAAAAGAAAGATAAACCAACAAAAATTCCTTTTCACTCCCTTTATTTTTTTCATAGTAATTTATAACTTACACATCTCATTATCAACCCGTAATACTAATCTGTATCAGGCTCGGTTCATTAAGGATGTTGAAGCCTGAAGAATTGAAATCAATGATATTGTCATCCTTGAGTTCTTTAAGTATGCGGATGGCGCTTTCTTTTGTCATTGCCGACATATCGGCAAGGTCCTGCCTGGTGAGCGGGGTGTCGAAAGTGGAACTTCTGTAAATTTCCTTCGAAAGATAAAGTATGGTGTCGGCTATCCTGCCGTGCATTTGCTTGTGGGTAAGGTTCATCAGCTTATCATGAAGCGAAATGGTAGTTTCATTCAGGTATTTTATAAATGCGAATGAAAACTCCGCATTGGTTTTGATCATTTCTTCAAAAGCACGGATATCAATAAGGCAAGCCGATGATTCACTTAATGCCGAAACCGAAAAATGATGGCGGTAATCAACCGGGAATCCCGGCCCGCCTACCAGTTCGGTAGGTTTAAGTACTTTAAGTATCATGTTTTTTTTATCGTGGCCCTCAATATAGATCTTAGCGAGCCCGCTGGTGAGGCAGGCAATATGAGTCAGCGGTCCTCCCTGCTTAAATATCACTTCTCCCTTGTGAAAATGAACTTCATACCTGTCGCTATTGATAATGTCAAGCTGTTCATCGTTAAGATAGCAAAACAAATTCATTTTTAAATTACAGCTTCCGCAATGGACCCCTTTAGTGAAAATAGCCATATCTTCTTTTGAAAGTTGAGATTGTTTAAATACAAAATAAAATGACAAATGTCGTAAAAATAATGACAAATGTCAATATAATATGAAGTTTATCTCATAAAAAAAGATAAAATCAATCATCGCACAAAGATATTCATATTTATAAATATTAAAGTAATATTGACACCGGAAACAACTTTAAAAAATGATAAAATGAAAAAAGTAAACTTATTGAATTTGATGTACATGCTGCTTGTAATGGCAGCGATTTCTCTTGTTTCATGTACCAAAGAAGGCCCTGCAGGTAAAGATGGTGCTAATGGACAGGATGGTGAAGATGGAATAAACGGAACTGATGGCACGGCTTCATGTATTCAGTGCCATGACAACACACAGGAAATGTTCGCAAAAGTAAATCAGTGGGAACATTCGAATCATGCAACTGGCGAAACTTCATTTGAAAACGGAACCAGTTGTGCTGTTTGTCATACCAGTCAGGGATTCCTTGAAAGGATGGCTAATGATACTACAGCAACTACAGCTGCAATTGAAAATCCAAACATGGTGAATTGTTACACCTGCCACAACATTCACTCTACCTATCAACCGGCTGACTGGGCATTCACGTATGCCGATCCTGTTGATTTTTGGGTAACCGGTGATAAAGCTGTTAATCTTGATCTTGGTAGCGGTAACCTTTGTGCTAACTGCCACCAGTCACGTAAGATCAATCCCTATCCGGTGGTTGGCCTTACCGATACTATTTATAAAATTACCAGCTACAGGTTTGGCCCGCATCATGGTCCCCAGAGCAATACTCTCGGAGGATTTGGCGCCTATGAATTAGCCGGAAGTGTTGCTTACGACGATAATCCTCATGCTGCAGTTGAAAACGGTTGTATCGCTTGTCACATGGCTGAAGCAGTTGGAAATCTTGGCGGCGGACATACGATGAAGATAGCATTTGAAGAAGGCGGAAGCGAATCATTTAATTTTGCTGGTTGCGAAATTTCTGGTTGCCATAGTGACATTGCAGAAGATTTCGAAGCAACTCAGGCTGAGATCGCAGATTTGATGTTACAGTTGAAAACTAAATTAATGGATTTAGCTTTAATTGGTGACGATGATTATGTATTGGGTGATGATGGCGTGAACAGGGCTTCAAGTTCCAATCCAGCAAATTTGACTCCTACCGAAGCTGGTGCGGTCTTGAATTATAGATGGATTTTGGAAGATAAGAGTATGGGTATTCACAATATTGTGTATGCAAAAGCATTACTTACAAACTCTATCGAGGCGCTTAATTAAAAATATTTATAAAGTTTATGAAAAAGGCTTCAAATATTATTCGAAGCCTTTTTTTTAATTATTTTAGTGGCGAAATATAAATTATTTATTATGAGAACAAATCACATCGTAAAATTTATTACACTCATTATTAGCGTCTTTTTATTGTCATCCTGTGAGTATGAATTCATTGAAGTTTATACTCCGCCAGCACCTGATCCAACTGATACAATTTATTTTCAGGCTGAAATAACACCCATTTTTGTAAGTTCAACCTGCACCAGTTGTCATAATGGAGGTTTGGCATTTGACCTTACTGCTGCTAATGCCTATAATAGTATTACAGCAAATAATCTTGTTGTTCCTTTCGAACCGGAAAACAGCATGATCTATACTGTTCCGAAAAGCGGGACTCATTTTGCTTCCTTTAGCTCCAATGCAGATGCTGATTTAATTTATGGATGGATATTACAAGGGGCATTAAACAATTAGAATTAACCGATAAAAAAATAAAAACAATGAAAAAGTATATATTTAGCATCATCGTTTTACTTGTTGGTTTTAACCTTGCTTTCTCTCAGGAAACCACCACCGGCGAAAAGGAGAAGGATGTACCTGTGGTTGCTCCATTTGAATCCGGATTGCTGATTGACAATCAAACATGCATTGTACCTAATGCAAAAACACTTGAATTTGTGATCCAGCATCGGTTTGGAACTGTGGATAAAGGCATTGAAAATATTTACGGTATTTATTCGAGTGCTAACATCCGGTTAGGTTTGAACTATAGCATATTAAACAACCTGCAGGTCGGATACGGCCTTACCCGGAATAAAATGTACAGCGATTTCCAGGTAAAATGGAATATACTGCAACAAACACGTAAAAATACTATCCCGGTGGCTGTGACTTTGTGGGGTGATATGGCTATTGATGGAAGGGCAAACACGGTATTTGAAGGTGCCGGTGAAGATTCCGCCTATAGTTTTTCAAACCGTATTTCTTATTTCGGTCAATTAATCGTGGGAAGAAAATTTAGCGACAGGTTCTCGTTGCAGGCTACTGCCAGTTTCACACATTATAATAAGGTAGCCGGTGATTTGGATCATGATAAAATCGGTGTTGGTATAAACGGGAGAGTAAAGTTTTCACCGCAATCATCTGTGATTTTCCAATATGATATGCCGCTTGCTATAAAAGGTATTACTGAGCAAAAAGAATTTATCAATGCGCCTCATACCAATGTTGCTCTGGGTTATGAAGTTTCTACTGGGACACATGTCTTCCAGATTTACATTTCCAACGCAAATGGTATTGTACCTCAGGAAATTTATATGAACAACCAGTCTGATCCGAAATTTATCAGTAATTGGTTGATCGGATTTACGATGACACGATTATGGGGATTTTAATTTCTGTTAGTCACCTTTAAATTGGGTCATAAGATTTAAATCAGGTTTCTTAAAACTTGTGTTTCGGATTATTTGTCGTGTTTAAATTTAAAATGAAGTGTACAGATTAATTGGTTTAATCGTTGAATTTCTGAAAAATCAATTAATCATGTATCCTTGTAAATTTATCAATTAAGTATGATAACTGGTTTATCAAGATTGGGATTGGCTCTGTTTACGATCTGTGCATTTTTCAGCGACCGGCAAACTGGTTTTTCCCAGAATGAAGTATCGGAAAGAGAATATGTATTTGCTGAGGATAATCAGCAATGTTTGAAATGTCATAGCCACAGGATTTATTATTTTTACAACGATGGACTGGGTCATGAGGTAAAGGAAAGGATGAATCCTTATTTTGTAATTGATTCAACTGAGTTTTATCAATCGAATCACTGGAATTTTAGCTGCACCGATTGCCATTCTATGGATTACAGGAATTTTCCTCATGCAGGGGAGCTCCGGATGGAAGTAAAAGCGGTGTGCCTGGATTGTCACGGGGGTGATGATACCTATGCAAAATATCATTTTGAGGGTGTTGATGAAGAATTTCTGAAAAGTGTCCACTCTACAAAACACAGCGAGGATTTTACCTGCTGGATGTGTCACAATCCACATAGTTATAAAATTAATGCCCGGAATAACACCAATATCAAGCAAACTATAATTTATGATAATAATATTTGCCTGAGCTGTCATGCAGATATTAATAAGTACCAGCTAATCAGTGATAAAATAAATCCGAATGTGCTTGTTAAGCATGAATGGTTACCAAACCAGGCATTACATTTTGCCAATGTCAGGTGTATAGAGTGTCATGCTGAAAGAAATGATTCAATACTTGTATCGCATAACATTCAAACGAAAGACAAAGCAGTAAAGCAGTGTGTTGAATGCCATTCTCAGAATTCTTTATTAATGGCTTCACTTTACCGATTCCAGGTGAAAGAAAGCAGGAATAAGCTTGGATTCTTTAACGCTTCTGTTTTGAGCGAATCCTATATAATTGGGGCTAATCGGAATTATTACCTTAATGTGATTAGTATTGTAATTTTTGGATTGGTATTCGCCGGAGTTTTATTTCACGGAATATTAAGAATTTTAAAAAAGTAAGATGGCAGAGAAAATTTATTTTTATCCTGTATGGATTCGAATCTGGCACTGGATAAATGCTTTTATGTTTCTGTTTTTAATAGGTACCGGGCTAAGCATGCAATACTCAAGTCCCGATTACCCGCTTGTCCGTTTTGATTTAGCTGTTACAATTCACAACTTCGCCGGGATAGCAGTTACCGTTTGTTATTTTATTTTTGTCATTGGTAACCTCTTTACGGCAAACGGGAAATTTTACTTGTTAAAGATCAGTGAAATTGCTGATCAGCTTAAAAAGCAGTTTTATTATTATACCTTTGGAATTTTTAAACATGAACCGGCACCGTTCCCATTATCGGAGAACAGAAAATTTAATCCCCTTCAAAAAGTCAGTTACATTTTTGCAATGTATGCCTTTGTTCCTATAATGATTATTTCGGGATTCGGATTATTATTTCCAGAGGTGATAGTTTCCAAGGTTTTTGGTATTGGCGGAATTCATTTTACCGACCTGGTTCATATCATCTCAGGATTCATTCTGTCCGTTTTTATGATAGTTCATATTTACTTTTGTACGATTGGAAAAACTGCACTAAGTAATTTCAAAAGCATGTTTACCGGATGGCATTAATATGAAGTTCCGATATTTATTACAGAATAGTACTCGTTAGCGTGAATTTTTATCATTTTTATTACATCAACATTTAAATATCATTTAATGAAATTTCCTCAATCATTTTACAACTGGACCTCTTTCATCGGCGGCATTATTGCAATTGTCAGCTTATTCATGATCGGATTTTTATTTGTGATAAGTATGTTTTTTGCTCAGGGGAGCTCTTATCTAGGATTATTTATGTGGATCGTATTACCATCCTTTCTGGTAATAGGGCTTTTGATTATTCCTACCGGCATGATTATCAAATACCAAAAGGATAAACGGCAAAAAATTGTTTATGAAAAAGCGTGGCCGAAAGTGGACCTGAATGATCCCAAGGTCAGGAATGCTGCAATGATTTTCGGGATAGGATCTGTTTTCTTTTTATTGATATCAGCCGTTGGGAGCTATGAAGCCTTTCATTATACTGAGTCAGTTAAATTTTGCGGCACGCTTTGTCATGAAGTAATGAAACCCGAGTATGTAGCCTATCAAAATTCTTCGCATGCCCGCGTTGCATGCGTAGAATGTCATGTAGGCTCAGGAGCCGACTGGTATGTTCGCTCAAAGCTTTCCGGATTATATCAGGTTTATGCAGTGACCTTTGGAACATTTCCAAAGCCTATTCCTACACCTATCAGTAATTTGCGTCCTGCACGTGAGACATGCGAAGAATGTCATTGGCCTCAAAAATTCTATGCACGGCAATTGGTTGTTGAAAAGCACTATTTGGCAGACGAGGAAAATACGGAATGGGATATCAGCCTGCAGATGAAAACAGGGCCGGTTTACAGCGCATTAGGTTTGCAGGAAGGGATTCACTGGCATATCAATCCTGATGTAAAGATTGAGTATGTTGCTACTGAGCCCGAAAGGCAGAATATTCCGTGGGTCAGATATACCAATTCAAAAACCGGCGAATCCTATGTTTATGAAGATGGTGAAAATAAACTATCGCAGCAACAGCTTGATACCCTTGAAATTAGGGTTATGGATTGTATGGACTGCCACAACCGGCCCTCACATGACTATCATACACCTGTAAAATTTATAAACAATGGTATCACTTCCGGTAATATTCCCAGGGAACTTCCTGGTATTAAATCATTGGCCATGACAGTTGTTGCGGCTAATTTCTCTACGACTGACAGCGTTATGAACAATATACAATCAGAGGTTTATAAATTTTATCAAACCAATTACGAAGATATTTTCAACGAGAAAAGAGATTTAATAGATAAGGCCATCGCAGGTATCCAGGAAGAGTATAAAAAAAATGTGTTTCCCGAAATGAACGTTAAATGGAGTGCTTATCAAAACAATATTGGCCATTTGGAATTCCTTGGCTGTTTCCGGTGCCACAACGATAGGCATCAGGAACAGGGAGGCCGGGTCATCTCGCGCGACTGTAATATGTGCCATTCCATTGTTGCTCAAGGTGTACCGGATACTCTTCAGATTACCTCAGTAAATGCTACTCTCGAATTTGTTCATCCCAATGATCCTGATGGTGCATGGAAAACTGACCTTTGCTCCGAATGCCATAAGGATTTGTATTAATCGGTTTTCTTTCTCAGTTTTTTCGTGTAGTAAAATGAAAGACCGATACAGATCACTGCCAGAAATAAAAGTGCAATAACACGAAAAACCAATTCAATGCGTGCAAGGTCAACCAGGAATAAATATAAAGCCGCAGCTACCATCGTTCCCAACGCCACATATCGATATTTTACGTTTCGTATAAGCAAACCGAGGAGGAAATAAGTGACTGCCAGCAAAGTCCAGGAAAGGGTTATATATTGTTTGGGAACCAGGTGATAAAGTGTATACAAACCCATAAAAAATGCTATAATCAAATAAAAATTCCTGATCATCTCTGTCCGAATGGTTAAGTATTCTTTTTTCCAGTTCATTATTCTCGCAGTTATTAGGGCTACAAGTGAAAAAGAAATATTTATACCGTTAACCGTTGAAGATGTTGAAAGATAAACAATCAATAAAATAATAAACAGGGCGCTATTAATAATAACAATGAACTTGCTGCGGAACCACAGGGCTAATGAAACTACCAGCAAACTTTGAATAGTAAGAAGAAAATATGCTCCGGGGAAACTATAAATGCCATATACGGTCACACTTAAAGTTACAAATCCAAAAAGCGCATATAAAGCGGCTGTAATTTTCCATTTTGACCACACCTGTAAAATGATTGAATAGGCGATACAAAAAATTGCAATCGAACCTGTAAGAGGGACGTAATTATATTTGAAGAAGGATAATATAAATAATGAAACAAGAAATAAAAATCCGACGCCATTGAAAACGATATTTCCAATTATTTTTGAAGCGGAATAAAAATCTTTATTTTCGGGCATTAATGCCAGGAGTGAATAAATTCCCGCTATGAGGAAAAGATAAATGAACCCTGAGTGATGATCGCTAATGGCATGAACCTGATGACCCATCAAGGGATTACCAAGTATCCATAAAAGATTGGTAAAATAAACAAGAAAAATTGATAGGGATACAATTCGTATCCAGCCAAACTTATATAATAATACCATTGTAATAACTGAAACTATAGTTGCTAATGGCAGCATTACATGCGTTGAATCACTTAATAATGATGTAAGTATTAAAAGGATGAGGGACAATCCTGCAAGTACTGCATATTTCCTGCGAACGGAGATAAATAAAAGAACACAAGTTGTAACCAGTAACAATATTATACCAATTGATTTATTAGTGATAATTGGGTCCGGCGTGTAAAAATGAAGTTTCAGAACTACATAATAAACCAGCAAAAAACCATTAAGTTCGAATATTTTTGCCATGTATGGATTAGACTGGCGGAAGTAATAAGCAAGAAAAAAGATGCCGGTCAGTGCTGCAAATCCAAAAACAGAGGACATTGCCTTAAACCCGGAAACCTGCAAATACTGGACAAAAAATGTAATTCCAAAGAATAGTACAAAATTACCCAGCCAGGCCAGGCCATATTCACCTATATTAGATTCAATATGGGTTTGCCTGGTACTTTTAAAACTAAAACCAATATTATCTTCCTCAACATGGTTGTTGTAAGAATTGATTGTCAGAGGTTTTCCATCAGATTCAAGCCGGGTTATTCTCAGTTCAATTGCATGAATTTTATCTGCAAGTTCCTGGTACCCTGGTATTACGGACTGTTCAGAGTTTGAATTCATAGTAATTCCTGTTATATTATTAATCAATTAATTAAAAACAAGCCTAACTGCTGAATATGAAAGAACAAAGCCCCGCTAATTCGTCTTCTCAACAAATTTCTTCCACGGCGGTAAAAGCCATATCAGAAAAGCTAAAATAAAAAACGGTACGATGAACCATAACAAGGAAAGTGAAACATCCGTACCTCCTATTAAATTTACCTTATAGCTGGTAAATCCATAGAAGCTTTTTGAGAAAAGCTGACCACCAATTACTACATTCCATCGCATAAAGAAGATACCAACCAACACAAAAATGCTTATTATCAGGTACAAAATCTTTCTTATTTTTTCTCTGGGTTTTCGAAATTGCAGAAAACCTAAAGTGGTAATTGGAATTAAAGTACCGATACCAATTTGCATGATAAAAAAAGTAAAAAATAATTTCCCGCGAACCAGTATCTTTAATATGTCAAAAGACTCGTCTGCTTCATAAATTCTATGAATTTGATCCAAACTTTCAAGGGTGAAATCCAGAATTAAAATATAGAAAAGATATTTTGCAATCGTATCCAAACAAAATATATCGGTTTTCTTCTTCCTTAAATAATTAATTGCCATATAAATAAACATGACCAGCGCAATTCCTGAAACCATGGCAGAGAAAAGAAAAATTACAGGCATCATTACGGTTGACCACCAGGGATTTGCCTTAATTGATCCAAAAATAAATCCAACGTACCCGTGCAATAAAAATGCTGACGGGATACCAATTACAGTAATGAAATAACCAAATTTTTCATCTGTTTTTCTTGATTCCGGAGAGGTATCGCTAATCCATAAAGTAAGAGCTTTATAAAAAAACTTCATAAATCCCTTCTTTTGCTGCGACCAAATAACCATATCATACCTGTAGTCAAACCATATTTCCAGTAATAATACTACCATCAGGTACCATAAATACACAAAGCCGAAAATGGCCATGGCAGATGTTAAATGTGGGGTTATAAGCATTTCATAGAACCGAAGTGGCTGTCCAAGATGAGTAATTAAGGGCATTGTAGCCACCAGCATAAAGGCTAAGGCTGTTAGTAAAGAAATATCGTAAGTAGGTTTTAAGGCTTTAATATCAAAAACCCGGTTTAAGGAAGCAAGAATAAATGCACCTGCAACTAGTCCGGTAATGTATGGATACATTACTATAAGCAAATCCCAGTTCAAAGCGATTTCATTTGGATAAATAAAGCCGTCTAAGTTGGCTAATGCCTCATAAAGAGATTCCATTTTATTCATCTTAGTGTACCTCCTGACTTAATGCATTATAAAACAATTTGGATCCTGTATTTAATTGTGGTTTTAAAACTGCACAATTATTTTCTTTAATAAATATCGACAATCCGCTTTCCTTGTCATTTAAATCTCCGTATATCCGGGCTCCGGTTGGACAGGCCATCATACATGCAGGATTCAAACCTTTTTCCAAACGATGGTAACAAAGAGTACATTTATCAACTACTCCTTTTTTAGGATCAATATAACGGCAACCATAGGGGCAAGCCTGAACACAATATCCGCAGCCGATACAATAACTCTGGTCAACAAGTGCAAGGCCTTCAGGTGATTCAAAAGATGCGCCAACCGGACAGACCTGGGTGCAGGGTGATTTTGCACAATGGTTGCACATTTTCGGCACAAAAAAAGTTTTGTAAATGGCCTCATCCGGTACTGGTTGTTTGAAACCATCAATACCACCATTTGGGGATGAAACTTTAATCTGCCCGTCGTTCATAATGGTATATTGCTCCACCCAGTTACGAAAGAAAAAAGGTTCATTTGGAACATCGTTTTCAATTTTGCAGGCTCTGGCACAACTCCCACAACCGATACATTTTTCGATATCAATTCCGATTCCGTACCATTTGCCATTCCCTTCCGGTTTTTTTGTGGCAAAAACCAATTTAAACGGATTCAGCAGGGAAACCAATACAACGCCTCCGGCTAACATACCAGAATGCTTAATGAAATCTCTTCTATTAAAATTTCCTTTTTTTACAACCATGGTTGATGTGGATTATGACAAGTTATACATTCCTCACCTTCATTGTGCTCAACGGCATCAATTTGTTTAATTACAGCTTGTGGACTGGCCATATTTTTTGTATGACATCTTAAGCAAAATTGTCTTTCACGGGGAATCTCCAGATCATTAATATCAGGATCATCAGCATGCTTATATCCAGGGCCGTGACATATTTCACATTGAACAGACACATGTAATCCCTGAGTCTTTAATTCCGCAATGGTATCATGACATTCCGCACATGTTTCCATTTCAACATATTTGGCCTCTTTCCCGGAGATTTCTGTAAGCGCTTTTCCCCGATATGCCCCGTATTCCCTCCATGAATCGGGCGTCAGGAAGTATTTTAGGACTAACATTATCCCAATAAACACGGCAAAAGCCAATAATAATCGTTTTACTTGAAGTGGCATATTAATTCAAAAGTTAAATCAGATGTTTTTGTTTTTTAATTTAATGGTACTCTTCTTTTCTAAACTCTCGATACTAAATCCTTCAAAAAGGATAGCAATAGCAATTTTAGATATAAAGGTAAAAAGCAAAGCGCCGGCAGAGAAAATCATAACTGCCGTACGTATTTCAATTTCAGATGGAACATAGAAGTAAAACTGTCCTTGTGCATCAGGGGTAAAGCCTGGAATAATTAATGTGATTCCTTTTTCCAGATAAACACTAAAGTAAATTAAAACTGCTCCAATATTTAATGTTACCAGGTTTTTTCTGGTTTTTGGAATTAAAAAGAGTAAAAATGCAGAGAAGCCCATAATAATTGAAGCCCAGCTGTAAACTGCAATCTCCCTGTTTTTTTCAACACCCAATAATAAATATTTCCAATAAACTATATGTTCGGTATTTGAGTAGAATTCTTTAAAAAATTCGGAAATTGTAAAAAACAGATAGATAAACATTGCATATACCATCAGTTCTGCAATTGTAAAAATAGCCTCATCTTTAATTTCAAATTTTGTTGTTTTTCTCAGTACCTGGAATAGTAAAATAAGAACAGCCGGCCCGGAACAGAAAGCTGTTGTTAAAAATCTTGGGGCAAGTAAAGCGCTGTTCCAATATGGGCGGGCAGGCAGGGCATTGTAAAGAAAAGCGGTAACTGTATGTATCGCGATTGCAGCCGGAATACTTAATAATACCATCGGCAGGATAAAAGATTTGTTATATTCTTTTTTAGAAAACTGTTTATATAATAAATGTGTAACTACAATGATATTTATTAGAAAATAAGTGAATAAAACAAAGAAGTCCCAGGATAAGATCGAATCAGGGAAATTCATGGTACCGACGAAAGGAAGCATGTGCCAAAAACGAAGAGGATTTCCAATATCCACAACTATAAAACAAATGCACATTATAACTGCACAAATGGCAAGTATTTCACCAAAAATTACAATTTCTTTTATTGGTTTCCAATCGTAAATATATGCAGGAATTACAAGCATAACCGCCGCAGCAGCCACCCCGACAAGAAATGTAAAATTTCCAATATAGAAGCCCCAAGAAACGGAATCTCTCATATTTGTCAAAATCAGGCCAACCTGCAATTGCTGATAATATCCCATTGCACCCCAGGCTATTAAAATGAAAAGGAAAAATAAGCAGGAATAATAAATCCTTCCGCCCCTGGTAATGATTTTAAAACATCCCAACATAAACCGCAAAAAATTCATAATTATTTATTTTAAATGTATCAATTGATAAAAAAAGATGAATTTATACACCGAAGAAATAATAGAATTTAGGCTGAGTGTTAAGCTCTTCCTTAAAAACAAGCACCCGCTTATTCTCCAAAATATATCTTATTTCACTATTTGGATCCAGTAAGTTCCCAAATTTTCTCGAGCCTGTCGGGCATATCTCTACGCATGCCGGATATTTTCCTTCTCTGACCCGCTGAATACAAAAAGTGCATTTTTCGACCACACCATTGGTTCTTGGCCTGTTTCCCAAATAATGTGTCTCCGGATTGATCTCTTCATTTGGCACATTTGGTTCGCCCCAGTTGAAATGTCTTGCGCCGTAAGGGCAGGCAGCCATACAATACCGGCAGCCAATGCACCAGTTATAATCCACTACCACTATTCCATCTTCATCCTGCCATGTAGCTTTTGTCGGGCATACGGTGGTGCATTGAGGATTCCTGCATTGCTGACATTGAACCGGCATATAGAAATGCCCTTCTTCAGGAACTTGTTCCGGGTTATAGTGAACATCTGCATGAGCCAAATCTATTCCCCGGTTCTTTTCCATCTGAAGTACCTGTATCCAGTGTATTTGTGGATCGCGTGACTGATTATTTTCTTCTACACAGGCATATACACATCTTCTGCAACCAATGCATCGGGAAAGATCGAGGGCATATCCAAACAAAATTCCTTCAGTTGCAGGCTTAGCCGAAACTTTAAACTCTTTGCCATATTTTTCAGAATACTTTTTCTCAAGATTCTTAATGATTTCTGCTTTTTCTGCCTTTGATAATGTTTTAAAATTCTGTTGAAAGAATTCATCTAACTCTTCAGAATTACAGCCGGAGAATGCAGCAGCTCCGATTGCCAAAACCGGTAATTTCTTTAAGAAATCCCGCCGAGTATTATTTTCATCTTTTTTTAGCATACTTTATCTTATTGTTGTCCACAGGTATCAAATAATTCCATTAAATTATTTTTGGAACCGGAGCTGGTAACGGCCTGATTTTAACGGTGGCTGAAAATGATTCATTTTTAAAAATAGCATCAGCTTCAGACCTGGACAATGTTTTGAATTTCTTATCTGATAAATTATAAGATTTTCTAAACCTTATAAATGAAAAAGCACCAATTGAAAAAATTGCAAAGGGTATTTTTTTTAAAAAATCTCTTCTGGGATTATTGTCTGTATTGTACATAATTTACTTAGATTTTGAACAATTATCAATATATATCCTCTTGCCTTACAGGCGGTGGTAATGGCTTTATTGGATTAAATCTAGGTGAATGCGGATTGTGGCAATGCACACACAAAAGATATTGTTTTTTCCCATTCCATTCACCCGTACGTTTTCCATGAACCCCTACTTTCCAATCTCGCAATTTATCTCCGTGGCATTGTCCGCATAATTTATATGATTCATCAAATCCTATTAATTTACCGCTGGCAAGTTTTAAATAATTCCTGTTGTTGATGTCGTGGCAGTCAAGGCACCAACGGTTTTCACTATCATGATCAAATATTGCACTGATGTCATCGTGCATGTCAATTAATTCTCTCCTTGCAGAATTAGGCTCAATATCTATGTGACATTCAGAGCAGGGAAATATCCCTTCGGTGAAGGGGGGCGATTCTATTGCGTTTTCGTCTTCTTTTATAGAATTACCAGTTCCTTTTGTATCTTTATATACTTTATGCGTTTGATTATTTGGGTCTAATTCAGATTCCTTTTGATGACTGCATCCAAATAATTGAAGGATACTAAAAGTCATAAGCCAAAGAAGAATTTTACAATTTTTGCTGTTTGTATCTTTCATATCAAATTGTACTTCAAAAAATATTTCCTTGAATTTCAGAGTATTTTAATATCGAAAACATAGCTCCGCAAGTTCATAAATCCGGCCATAAATATACAAGGATACACATATATAAATCGAATCGAATACTATGATATAAAACATGTATTGAAATGATATAATTTAGATTTTTATAGAAGAAATAGCATTGTCAGAAACCATAGAAGGTTTGTTCTTTTCGAAAAGACAACGATTAATTAATTATTATTCCGGTGATTAAACATATCAAATTACCCAGCTTTAGCATATCTGACTTTGTCATGATCAAAAAACCTTGCCACTTTACTTTTATTCCATTGCAGACTTCTCATGTATGACCGA
>Ga0172368_10002310_pt1 | contig 24503 bp, 27 predicted proteins | sample Lak11m_FD_114540 | JGI IMG/M metagenome (GOLD analysis project Ga0172368, IMG submission 114540) | Freshwater microbial communities from Kabuno Bay, South-Kivu, Congo - kab_022012_11m | ecosystem: Environmental > Aquatic > Freshwater > Lake | place: Democratic Republic of the Congo: South-Kivu...
GAAACAGTAGTCCAACAATATGTAAAAAATCAAGGTAAGCCAGAGGAATACAATCAGTTGCATAAAGACCAACTAAGGCTTTTCGACTGATACCTCGCGGCTTGCCGAGAGGAGCTTCATTTTTTTAATGAAAAAATAAAATGAAAAACAAGAATAAATGTCTGGCTGTGTTTTTTACGGCCATTGTTTCTTTTCTACTGGCTTCTTCTGCTAAAGCAATCTGCCCTATTTGCACAGTAGCAGTGGGAGCAGGAGTTGGATTTTCCCGCTGGCTTGGAATTGATGATGTGATAACTGGACTTTGGATTGGCGGACTGACTGTTTCAGTAATTATGTGGACGATAGATTGGCTCGGGAAGAAAAATATTTTATTTAAAGAAGGAAAAATACTGACGGTTCTAATGTATTATGCAATTATTGTCATCCCTCTTTATTGGACTGGAATAATTGGGCATCCTTTTAATAAAATGTGGGGAATAGACAAATTGCTTCTGGGGATTATTTTTGGAAGCGTATCTTTTTTTCTCGGTGGAATTTGGTATTATCAAATTAAAGCTAAAAATGGCGGACACGCCTATTTTCCTTTCCAAAAAGTTGTTATGCCTGTAAGTCCTTTGATTATTTTAAGTTTTATTTTTTATTTCTTAACCAAATAATTTATGGAAAACAAAATTAAAAACCTCAATGAGTTTGTGGAAAAAATTGACCAAATGAAAAAGGCAGACAAGATGGATTTATCGTCAGACCAAGATTTGACTTTAGCAATTATGAATTTAGTCAGCATTGAAGAGCACTTTTTCTTTACTGCACAAAAAACGGGAAAAGATGAATACTTTGACCTGCTAAAAGAAGTGCGGGAAATGCGAAAATCACTTCTTAAGAAAATTATCAAAGAGTATGAGGGCGAAGTTTGGTGCATTTCCAAACACCTATTAGCTTCTTCAATGAGACTAATGGAAGTCGGAACAAAACAGCTTGGGATGGATAAAAAAGAAGAAGCAAAGGAACTTTTCCAAAAAGCTTATGATTTATATGGAATGTTTTGGGCTTTGAATATGAAATTAGTAGGAACAAGTGATGTCAAAGAATTTGGAGAAATAAAAAAGATTGATGAAAACGCTTTGAATAAGCACGACAAAAAACCAGTTGGTTTTACAGGAAAACTAAGAGAGCTGGTCAAAAAAGCGATTGACTGCTGTATTGAATAACAAAAATAAATAATATTAAAAAATTAAAAAATTTATCCCTCTTTTCAAATTTTGAAATTTGGATAAATGCAAAAATTATGCGGCTGGAAAACAAAGTGGCAATTGTAACAGGAGCTTCATCGGGACTCGGCAAGGCGATTGCTGAAATGTATCTCAAAGAAGGTGCCGAGGTGGTTTTTTCGGATGTTAATCCATATCCAAATGAAAACGAGTTGGGCGAGAATGCAATTTTTGTCAAAGCAGACACTTCCAAAAAAGAAGATGTAAAAAATCTCATTGATTCAGCGGTGAAAAAATTCGGAAAGCTGGATATTATAGTGAACAACGCTGGCGTAGGACTTGTGGGAGAAATAGTAAATATGTCTGATGAAGTATGGGATAAAGTAATCGCTATCAATTTAAGCGGAGTTTTTTACGGCATCAGAGAAGCAAGTGCATATATGAAAGAAAAAGGCATCAAAGGTTCGATTATCAATATGACTTCGATTTTAGGGCAAGTTGGATTCAAAACAGCTGGAGCATATTGTGCCTCTAAGGGCGGAGTGAATCAATTGACTCGCACTTCCGCTTTGGAACTGGCATCTGATGGAATCAGAGTGAACGCTATTGCTCCTGGATTTATCAAAACTCAAATGACCAAAGGAATGCAAGATGATGAAAATGCCAATAAATGTATTTGTTCTGCTACACCTTTGGGTTATATGGGAGAGCCGAATGATATTGCCTACGCAGCCTTATATTTAGCTTCTGATGAATCCAAATATGTTACTGGTTCGATTATTTATGTTGACGGGGGTTGGACGGCACAATAATTTTTTTGAAAACCTAGCTATCGCAAAAGCAGAGCCAGAACTCTGTTTTTGTGTTAGAATTAGAATATATAAAGGATAAATTTATGAATGAAAAAAAACCAATCAATCTGATGAATCTAAAAGTGAATCAGAGTGCGGAGATTGCCTTTATTGACGCTGGAAAGGAGTCCGCAAAGAGATTGGCTGACTTAGGATTAACTCCTAACACGCCTGTAAAAGTCTTGAAGAAAACATTGTTCTTCGGTCCGATAGAAATCGAGGCCAGAGGTTGTAAATTGGCTTTGGGCAGAGGAATTGCTTCAAAAGTATGGGTCAAACAAATATAAAAAACAAAAAATTGAATATTGTGCTGGCAGGGCAGGCGAATGTTGGAAAGTCGGTCATTTTTAATTATCTTACTGGGCTTCATCAGCATATAGGAAACTGGGCAGGGAAAACCGTGGAAAAAGCGGAAGGAACTTTGCATTACAAGGGATACACGATTGATATTCTGGATTTGCCTGGGATTTATTCTCTCTCCACTTATTCATTGGAAGAAATCATATCTCGTGAATATATCGCCATTCAAAAACCAGATTTCATAATCAATGTAGTTGATGCGACACATTTGGAAAGAAATCTTATTTTCACCTTACAGCTTTTGGAATTAGAAAAACCGATGGTTATGGCTTTTAATATGGCAAACTTGCTTAAGGGAAAAGGAATAGAAATAGATGCTAAAAAATTAGAAAAAATTCTTGGCATCAAAGTTGTCTCAATAGAAGCCATTTATGGTCGGGGAATAAACAATTGTTTAGATGAAGGAATAAGTTTAATAAAAAGAAAATCTTCAAGAAAATTTTTGAAATATGGAAAAGAAACAGAAGAACTAATAGAAAAATTAACCGATAGCCTCAAGAATGTAAAAACCGCTTATCCAAAAAGATGGGTTGCTATAAAACTTTTAGAAAAAGACAAGCAAATAGAAAAAATACTCAAAGAAAAAAATCCAGAAACCTTGGAAGAAGCGAAAAATTTTTGTTCGGAATTGGAAAAAATTCACGGGCACGATTCTTCCATAGCGATTGCCGATGAAAGATGTTGTTTGGTTTCTCAAATAATGTCGGAGGTGATGACAACCAAAAAACCTCAAAAGATGGGTTTTGGCGAATGGCTCGATAATCTGACAGGGCATAAGATTTGGGGTTATCCGATTATGCTGGCGATTTTTACCTTGGTTTTTATTTTTATTTTTCAGTTAGGAAATCATCTTTCATCTTTTTTGGAGGAAATTTCGTCAGGATGGCAAATTAGTTTTCAAAATATTTTTGGCATATCATTTTTATCTCTATTGGCTTGGAGTGGCATAGAAAGCATTATTGCTCTAATTGGAATTGTTTTGCCGTATATTTTTCCGTTTTATCTTTGTCTGTTTATTCTTGAAGATTGGGGCTATTTGGCGAGAGTGGCTTTTCTTACTGATAATTTGATGCATAAATTGGGAGTGCACGGTAAAGCCTGTATTCCAGTAATGCTTGGATTTGGTTGCAATACTCCCGCCTGCCTTTCTTGCCGAATAATGGAAACTCAAAGAGAAAGATTCTTGACTGGATTTTTAGTGACTTTAGTTCCTTGCAGTGCGGTAGCTGTAGTCATTTTGGGGCTAGTGGGAAAATATATCGGAATCGGTTGGGTTTTTGGAATGTATTCTTTTGTAATTTTAATATCGATTGTTTTGGGAATGCTGGCTTCTAAAATATTGCCAGGGGAGCCTACTGCCCTTATTATGGATATGCCAGATTACAAAATTCCCAACTTCAAAACCATATTTTTACAAACTTGGTTAAGATTGAAAGAATTTATCTTTATCGCAGGACCGATAATAATAATTTCTGGAATAATAATCCAAGGAATATATTTGGCTGGTTGGCTAACTCCTGTTTCTGATTTTCTCTCTCCGATTACAGTTAATTGGCTGGGCTTGCCTGCTATTACTGGAGTGTTACTGATTTTTGGAATTATGAGAAAGGAACTTATTCTAGTAATGCTGGCTACGCTTCTTGGGACGACTAACTTTGCTCAGGTTTTGACTCCAATTCAAATGATAGTTTTAGGATTAGTCAGTATGCTGTATATTCCTTGCGTTGCTACAATTGCTGCTCTCTGGAAAGAATTCGGCTGGAAAAAAGCCTTGGGCATAACTGGATTCAAAGTGGTATTTGCTATAATTATAGGAGGGCTGGCATTGAGATTATTGAATTTAATTAAGATTATTTAGAATATGTATGAAATTTTTTTAGACGCATTTACTGATAGCGTCAAAACAATCCCATTATTATTGCTGGTTTATATCGGAATTGAATTGATAGAATATAAATTTGCCAATAAGATTATAGAAAAAGTTAAGAAGGCTGGGTCAAGCGGACCAGCTATTGGAGCAATTGCTGGAATTATGCCTCAATGCGGTTTTTCTGTTTTCACAACAGCTCTTTACAGCCAAAGGCTTGTTACAATCGGAACATTGATGGCTGTTTACTTGTCTACGTCTGACGAAGCTATCCCCATTATTTTATCCCAGCCAGACAAGATAGGAGTCGTTTTGCCTCTAATTGTATCTAAAATTATTATTGCATTTATATTTGGATATTTGCTTGATTTTATTTATCAAAAAAACAAACAAAAGACATTAAGGCATATTGAGATATACAATCTAGGGCAGGATAATCCTAAACATAGCCACCCCAATGTTTTAGAAGAGAATGCTTGTTGCGGACACCATATTGATAATCCAGAAAAAGGGTTCAGTGTGCGAAAGATTTTTTTTCATCCGCTGATTCATACTGTAAAAATTTTTATTTTTATCTTTCTGGTTACATTCGCAATAAATCTTGCCTTTTTTACGCTTGGCGATGAAATTTTAGCGAAAGTCTTTTTAAACAATGGTTTTTTTCAACCATTCTTGGCGGGATTGTTCGGTCTTATCCCAAATTGTGCAGCTTCCGTAGGTATTACCGAGTTATATTTAAAGGGAATTCTTACTTATGGTTCGGTAATTGCTGGCTTATGTGCTAGCGGTGGTTTAGGAATTTTAATTTTATTCAGAGAAGAAAAAAATAAATTGGAAGCAATTAAAATTGTCGGATTACTTTTTGCAATAAGTGTCTTTGCTGGATTATTTGTCCAATATGTCTTAAAGCTTTAATCTGTTAATTATTAACAAAAAAATAATACGAAAGGATTTTTTGGAGAAATCGAAAAAGACACTTTGGAAAACAAAAATTTTCGCAAAGTGCTCTATACTGGTAAACATAGCCAGTTGGTTCTTATGAACCTAAAGCCAAAAGAAGAAATTGGAATGGAGGTTCACAAAGAAAACGACCAGTTTTTCAGATTTGAGCAAGGAATGGGTAAAGTTATAATCGATGGCAATGAATATGATGTCAAAGACGGAATTGCCATCATTGTTCCATCTGGTGCCCAGCATAATATCGTCAATGTTTCCGAAACTGAAGAGCTGAAGCTCTATACTATTTATTCCCCAGCCCATCATAAAGATGGCATTGTCAGGTTGACTAAAGCGGAAGCAGAAGCCAATGAGGAGGAATTTGACGGAAAAACAACTGAATAGAAATATAGCAAATAACACGAAGGAGTTGATTTATATCTGTGGACTTAAGTCTGGAATATAAATACGCTCCTTTTTATTTATTTCATTGAATTGGAACTGACCGTATAATTCTTCCTTGCGTATCACGAGCCACAATCACACGCTGATATTGAGGTGGTGGTAATTTTATTATGAAGTCAAAAGGGATGCCTTTTTCAGAACTATTGCTTGGATAATGTCTGATTGAGTTTGCTTTATGCCAATTTTCATAAAAAGTTTATATAAAGCGAATATAGAAATCATAGCCTATTCCAGCCTTTTTATCAATATTTGAGCTATGTTTTAGGAAGTGATAGAATTATAAAGTAAACCCCTACACCCACGGGACTGCGCCCGGGGCATTGGGGTAGTTTACTCTTCGAGTTTTTTCACATTCATTTCCGTGTTTACACGCGGAGCATTCTGTGGGTGTGGGGGTAAATAATTAAAATAAAATTGATATGCAAGTTAATTCAAATATTTTCAAGGCCTATGATATAAGGGGAATCTATGGACAAGATTTTGATGACCAGACCGCTTATGATTTAGGTCTGGCATTCAGCCAAATGCGAAAAAAGGAAAGGCAAAAGGATGAGCTCCAAATTGTCGTCGGGTCTGATATGCGCTTGTCTTCGCCGCAACTGAAAGAAAATTTGATCAAAGGCTTGGTTGATGGCGGGATGAAAGTTATCAATATTGGCCTGGCTCCCACTCCTACTTTTTATTTTGCGGTAGCGCACTACGGATACGACGGCGGAATTTTAGTTTCCGCTTCCCACAATCCGAAAGAATACAACGGATTTAAAATCACCCGCGAAAAAGCCATTCCGCTGAGCAGCGATACCGGAATGTATGACCTAAGGGATTTAGTTGTGGGCGGTAATCTCCAAAAAGCTGAAAAATCCGGCGAAGTTTTGCAGAAAGAAGGAATACTGTCCGACCAAGTTTTTCGGGATTTAGGGTTTGCTGATATTACAAAAATAAAAAATTTAAAAATCGTGATTGATACGGCCAACGCGATGGGTATTCCATATTTTGACGAATTATTTAAACATCTGCCCTGTGAAATTATCAGGATGAATTGGCAATTGGACGGAAGTTTTCCCGTCCATGAGGCCGATCCGTTGAAGCCGGAAAATATGGAAGCTTTATGTCAAAAAATAAAGGAAACCGGAGCTGATCTGGGAATTGCGACTGACGGCGACGGTGACCGGATATTTTTCGCCGATGACCAAGGGGAAAGATTGGAACCGGGCATAACTCGCGCCATTTTATGCAAATTATTTTTAAGAGAAAAGCCGGGATCTAAAATTGCCTATGACATCCGGCCGGGAAGAATAACGCCGGACACGATTGTTGCCAATGGCGGGATTCCAATCGTGACCAGAGTCGGCCATTCATTAATAAAAGAACAAGGAATCAAAGAAGGCGCGTATTTCGCCGGCGAATCGTCCGGGCATTTTTTCCTGAATATGGAAGATGGCTGTTATGAAGTGCCGCTGATTGTAACTTTGAAAATTTTACAGGAACTTTCCGAAAGCGGACAAAAATTATCCGATTACATCAAACCCTACAAAAAATATTTCAGCTCCGGCGAAATCAACACCAAAGTTTCGGATGTCAAAGCTAAAATCGCAGAAGTAAAAAACAATTATTCCGACGGCCAGCAGAATGAAATTGACGGAATTTCAGTTGAATATCCGGACTGGTGGTTTAATCTGCGCGGGTCCAATACCGAACCGTTAATCAGGCTGAATGTGGAAGCCAAAAACAAAGAATTAATGGAGCAGAAAAGAGACAAACTGCTAAATCTGATTAGAAATTGAGTTTTATTTCAGAGTATGTTTAATTCACATTTTGCATCTTGCTAACACTTAAATTATGCGATAAAATATAACCAGATAGGAAATCATCAATTTAATTTATAGTAAAAAAATGAAACAAAATAAAAAAAGCTTGTCTGCCGGTAGGCAGGGTTTTACTCTAGTTGAAATTTTGATAATTATCTGCATTATTGGAATTTTAGTTTCTGCAATAATGGTCAGTTTAATGAATGCCAAAAACAGGTCTCAAGACGTATCGGCTTTTACTTCTTTTAAATCTGTGGCTTCGCCAGCCTTTCTTTGTCTGATAAGCGGTTTGGCCAACGTCAGATTGACGGACCCAGTTTTTAACAGCAATATCTGCAGCAATTCAAGTCCGACCCCTGATTCGGTTTGGCCGGATTTAAGCGCTAAATTGGGATGGAGCAGTATTCAATGGTGCGATCTCGACAGTAACCCTCCTACAACTGCGAAATGTGGAGGCGGCTATAGCAATGGGTTATGCGGGGGAGACAGGGCGACGGGAAATTTTTGTATTTTTGCCACAAAAGGTTCGGGAGCGAGCCAGGAAACCATGTGGTGCTCAGTAACCGGATGCCATAAGATAGGATTTTAGATTTGTTATAAAAATATTTAATCCAAAAATAAAACGCCCAAATAATAGGGGCGCTTTTATTTTGCAAATTTTATTTTTACTGGCAAGGTTGGACAATTTCCGGAATAACTCCCCCTTGGCAATTGGCGGGTAATTTTTCAATCACTTCTCGCTTTTGAGTTCCGTCCGGCTGGCAAACGCTCCAATCGGTGTAGGTAAACTTCTGGCAATTAAGAGGGTAGACATTTTTGTCTTCCAAACCGCAATTATTTTTTGAAGTTGTGTTTATGATTAGAAGCAGCATCAATCCTAGCGCGGCGGCAATGGAAACCAAAATCAAGCCTTTCCAGGTCTTGACCCTTTTCTTGCTGACGATGACTAATTTGTCATTCCAGAGCGAATCCAACCCATCAGCCATCTTGTCTAATTCGGTGGGCTTCCTGTTCCTTTCAAATGACCTTTTCATTTCCCGTTAGCCTTTTTTAACGGTACCTAAAATATCGGCCAGGGTTACAATTCCAACTAATCTCTTATCGTCATAGGTAACCGGGAAAGTTGTAAATTTAGTCTTTTTTATTATGTCCATCATTTCTGAAACATCGGTATCGGGAGAAATCGTCAGGCAGTCCTTGGTCATTATGTCTGTTGCCTTGGATTCCAAAAGCCTTTTGATCTTGTCTTTAATTTCTGCCGGAACATTTTCGGCAACCTTATTTTCCCTTATGAATTTAATATAAGCCGGCAAAAACAAATCATCGTAGTTTTTGAGAAAAAAGTCATCTTCGGTTATGATGCCAATCACTTTTCCGTCTTCAACTACGGGCATGCCGTGAAACCGGTGCCGGAAAAGGGTATCGGCCACTTCTGAAATACTGGCGTCGGGCTTGACCGACCTGACTTCAGTTATCATCAAATCTTTTATTTTCATATTTTTTTCTAAGATTAGTATGCTTATATATTAGCATATTATTTAAATATACGAAATAACCATTCCCGATACTGTTGCTTTTATTCGCGCCTTTTTAGCAGATTTGGTCTGTGAATACTTTAACTAAATACAGGATAATAAGCGCTTCAAGCAAAATAAGGAACAAAATTCCCCGAAAATTTTTGATTTTTCTTTTGCTAACAACCATAATTTCGTCATTCCAGAAAAAATCGAGATCCGCCAGCATTTTACCAAATATTGAAACCCTGGATTTTTTATTCAGATGGCGCTTCATTTCTCCTGAACCTTTTTTGATTGTTCCCAAAACGTCCGATAAAGTGACGATTCCGACCATGTCTTTATCCTGATTAACGACCGGAAATGTCGTGAATTTGGTTTTTTTAACGAGTTCCATAAATTCCGAAACTTTTATTTCGGGCGAAACGGTGGTGATTGACTTGGTCATAATATCGGAAACCTTTGCTTTGACTAAAATTTCAATTTTTTTCCGGAGATCTTCGGGTAAGTTTTCGGCAATTTTTTTCCCATCGATAAACTTTACATATGCGGGCAGAAACAGATTTCCGTAATCTTTGAGAAAAAAATCGTCTTCCGTAACTATCCCAATCACCTTTTTTTTACTGATTACCGGCAAGCCGTGAAAGCGGTTGTTAAAAATAATTTCAGCCGCATTGGCAATGCTTTCGTCGGAATCTATGGAGGTAACATTAGTTACCATTATGTCTTTTATTTTCATATTTTTTTATTAATTATTTATGTCAAACCCATTTTTTTTCTTACCTCGTCCATTTTTTTCTTGGCCAAAAGCCGGACTTTTTCGGCGCCTTCAGCAAGAATATCTATGACTTCCTTGTCAGATAATTCGGCCATTTTTTGCTGGAAGGGTTTTAAAAATTTATTTATTTCCTCCGCCAGGCCGTCTTTGAACTGTGCATAGCCTTTGCCACTATACGTTTTCTCGATTTCTTGGGCTGGTTTATCGGTAATTAGCGAATAAATGTTAATTAAATTTTTGAGTGCCGGCTTGTCATCGCTGTAAACAATAACGTTGCCGGAATCGGTGACGGCCTTTTTGACTTTTCGCTTTACGGTTTCCTTGCCATCGGTCAGAGCGATCCAGTTATATTCCGAAGCGGCCGATTTGCTCATTTTTTTGGTCGGATCGTCCAAGCCCATAATCCGCGCGCCATCTTTGACCAATTTCGGTTCAGGAACAACAAAAGTCTCGCCGAATTTTGAGTTGAATCTTTTAGCCAGCGTGCGCGCAAGTTCAATGTGCTGGACCTGGTCGTCGCCGACTGGCACGACATTGGTATCATATAAAAGAATATCGGCGGCCATCAATGCCGGATAATCAAAAAGTCCAACGCTTATACCTTCCTTATTTTCTGACTTGTCTTTAAATTGGGTCATCCGTTCCAGTTCGGATACTTTACAAATAGTATTCAATATCCAGGCCAGTTCGGCGTGCTCGGGAATATGCGACTGGATAAAAACAGAAGATTTATCAGGGTCAATGCCGGCGGCCAGATAAATTTTGGCCACTTCAATTATTTTCTTTTTGAGTTCCTGGGGATCTTGGGGGACAGTGATGGCGTGCATATCCACCACGCAGAAAATTGAGTCGTAATCCTCCTGCAATTTAACCCAGTTTTTGATGGCGCCCAAATAATTGCCGATATGCAGGTTGCCACTCGGCTGAATGCCGGAAAAAATCTTTTTTTTCATAAAAAATATGCAATAAGTTATATACTAATATTATATTTTATTAGGTTTTTTGGCAAATAAAAATCCCCCCGCTCAGCGGGGGGGGGATTTGTAATTTAAACCTCAATCACCACGGGTAATATCATCGGTCGGCGTTCGGTCTTGGAAAACAGGAACTGGCCGACAACATCGCGGATATTGTCTTCAATGAATTTCTTGTCCACCGAAGTGTTTTTGGAAGTCGTATCTTTGATTATTTTAACTACTTTTCTTTTGGTTTCATTGACCAAATCGAAATTTTCTTTGACGTAAATGAAACCGCGGGAAGTCACCTGGATATTGCCGATCACTTCTTTAGTTCGGCTATCGAGAATGACGGTAATGACAAACATACCGTCGGCTGACAATAATTGCCGGTCGCGGAGCACCACTTGGCCGATATCACCGACACCCAAACCGTCAACGAAGACATAACTGGTGTCGATCTTTTTATCCAAAAGCTTGCCTCTTTCATTTTGAAATTCGATGACCGATCCATTGTCCAGGACGAAAATACTTTCTTTGGGAAACCCAATGCTTGTAGCCAGTTTGCCGGCTTCTTTCAGGAAGTAATGATTGGCATAAACTGGTAGAAAATAATCCGGATTAATTTGTAAAAGTATTTCTTTGATGTTTTCAGCGCTGCAATGCCCGCTGGTATGGACATCCATAATGTCATTATGGATGACATTATCGCATTTGCGGTATAAATTATCTTTCAGCCGCTGGATAGTTCTTTCATTGCCAGGAATGACCGAAGAGGAAAAAATAATAGTATCATTTTTCTTAATCTTGATATGCTTGTGGTTATCAGTGATGATTCGTGACAAGACTGCGTTGCCTTCGCCTTGGGCGCCGGTGCAGATAATGACAACTTTATTTTCCGGATAGTTATGCAGTTCGGAAACTGGAATTAGGGTGCCTTTGTGGGCTTTAATGTAGCCTAGTTCTTTGGCGATTTCGACGTTCATTTTCATACTGTAACCGTCCAGGGCCACTTTCTTGCCGATTTTTTCAATATATTCAATCAGGTGTCCGATTCGCTTGATCTGCGAAGAAAAAGTGCCGATAATGACTTTTCCAGTGGCGCCGGAAATGATCTGCTCTAAATTGGCATACATTTCCTTTTCGGATTTAGCGGCTGGCCGGGTATCGGTTGCGCCCAAGCTCTCCAACATTAAAATGCGAGGGTTTGGCAACTTGGATAAATGATGGTAAGTCAAAAATTTACCATCGATTGGGTCTTTGCCCATCGTCCAATCCCCGGGATGGATGACAGTACCGCTGGGAGTTTTTAAAATTACGCCGACTGCATCCATAATCGAATGTTCGACTTCGAAAAATCCGACTTCAAACTTGCCCAATCTTATTTTTTCATCGACTGATTTAATAAGGATAGTTTTTAAATTAGAAACTGATTTATCCTTGTAATCCTCAAATTTTTTCTTGACCAAAGCAATGGTTAGGTCACGTCCGACAATGGTCGGATAGCCCAGCTTTTCCAAAAGGATCGGTGCGGCGCCGATGTGATCCAAATGGCCGTGGCTGAAAATTACGCCACGGATATTTTTTTCTTTGCCTTTAAGGTAGCTAATATTGGGAATGATATAGTCAATGCCTGGCATATCTTCTTCCGGGAACTGCATACCCATATCCAAAATGACGATATCTTTTTCATATTCAAAGACGGTCATATTGCGGCCGACTTCTTCCTGCCCGCCCAGCGGAATGATCCGCAAAGGAGAATTTTTAGCTGGCTGGTTAATTTTTCTGGCCGGAATCGGAAAAATTCCCGAAGCTTTTTTAAAGGGTTCGATTTTTTTGATCACGATTGGTTTTATTAAATTTGGCTGTCTTTTTCGGTTAGTCACGCGGTTTTGGGGAATGGAATAAATAATGCCATCCACCGGTCTTGTTTTATTTTTCATAAGTTAAATTTATAAAAGTTGGCTTGAATTAAGCCTTAGATTTTTTAAAAAGAATAAATAATTAAATTTATTGATTAAATTTATTGATTAAAGATTAGGTTAAAAGTTTTTTAAGCTCTTCCACCATATCCACAGGGGTTGGATCCTGCCCGTATTCCAGGGCCAAATAGTAGGAAATCCAATCGCCCATGATTAAGGCGGAAAAGATAGTTTCAAAATAGTTACCGCTTTCCATTTCTATAACTTCAGTCGGGATGCCTTTTTTCATATAAAGGTCGGCGGTAATTTTTATTCTTTTGATTATTTGAGGGTGGTCATTTTTATCCAAAAAAGCCAAAATATAAAAATTTCCTTGGGGAAGGGTGAAACCCAGCATTTCATTGTGGCTTAATTCCGGGTAAAAATTGTAAAAAGCGGGGGTTTTGGCATTCTCGTTTATCTTTATTTTTACCACCATTCCAACAGACCTGAATTTATCGGACGTATAAATAATCGGGGTTGCGTTAACCATTTTTTTGGCTATAGCTTGCCCTTTTGGTTCAAAGTTTATCGCTTTTTCCTCAAGTTTTTTGGAATTTTCCAGTATATCAGAATAGCTGTTGTTTGTCAAGCCCAGGTTGATGAGGACCTGGAGCATGGCGCCGAAGAAGTAACCGGTGGCATAACGCGGCTGAACGCATTCCGGAATTGTTATATGGGGAATATTTTTGGCTTTGGCAATTTCTAAAACTTTCCCGCCATTGGCGAAACAAATGGTTGGCAGATTATTTTTTAGGGTCTCATCCAGACAAGACAAGGTTTCTTCGGTGTTTCCGGAATACGACACTATGAAATTAACGGCGTTGTCATAGGCTTCTTTGGGCAAGGCATAAGTCCGGTTCTGGAAAATCTCTATTTTTGAATTTTGGGAATTATCCAAAAAATCCCGCAAAATGTCGGCCGGTAAAGCTGAACCGCCCATGCCGGAAACAACCACGTTTTTAAAGTTGCCCGGGATCTTTATGTTTTTGGCCAGCTCCAGGCCAACCGCGAATTGCTTGGGCGAATCCAAAATGACCTGGCGCAGATTGGATTTATCGATTTCGTTTTTATTTTCCATAAGTTTGTTTACGAATTACTAATCAAGTACTAATATACGAATACTTTAATTTTTTTCGTATATTCGTAGATAATTCGTAATTAGTAAATTCGTCATTTCCAAACCCGTTTGGTTTTAATATACCAGTCATTAATATTGGAAAAGCGTTCCGAAGAAAAAATTAAATCCTGGATATCCATGCCTTGGATGCTTTTGTTTACCGGATAGATATATTTTGGCCGGTAAAGGAAAATAGTGGAAATTTCATCGTCCAGTTTTTGCTGAAATTGCTTGTAAAGGTCGGCTCTTTTTGCCGGATCGAATTCGGCCCGGGCGTCATCAATCAGTTTGTCGGTCGCGCTGTCGCCGAAAAGGGAAAAATTGCGTCCCGGGTCTTTTTTCTGGGTAGAGCTCCAGAACGAAGTCAAATCGGAATCGCCGCCCAGAAGCTGTTCAAATAGAAAAGCATCATATTCGCGGGGTTTGATATAATTTTGACTGACATCGAAAAATGAATGGATCTCAATGTTGACTTTAAATCCGGCTTTGGCCCATTGTTCTTTTAATATGTCGACAGTTTGGGCTAAGCCCGGAATATCGGTTGTGATCAAGGTAAATTGAAGGGGCACGTTATTTTTAGCGCGGAAACCGTCTTCGCCCCGCGTCCAGCCGTTGTCGTCCAAAAGTTTGTTGGCTTTATCCAGATCAAATTCAAATTTATTGATTTCATCGGTATAGCCCAACATCCCCGACAAAATAGGGGCGTAAACCGGATCGCCATTGCCGTTGAGGACTTTATCAATGATTTCCTGGCGATTAGTGGCTAGAGCCAGAGCTTGCCTGGTTTCATCGTTGGATAGCGGCAAGCTTTTGGTTTGGTTGATGAAAACCGCGAAATAACCGGGAATGTTGAATTTGTGGAAAAAGGTGCTTTGCAGCAGCTTAATATTTCCGGTTTTTTGGGCGGAAATATTGCTGATGCCCATCACTTCTTTTTTATTGAAAGCATTAATGGCGGAATCGCTGTCCGGATAGAAATTAAAAGTCAGTTTGGAAATATAGGGCTTGCCTTCAAAATAATTAGGATTAGCCACCAGCTTGTAGGAAATTATTTTGCCATCGGAAGTTTTTTGGATTGAACTGTATTTATATGGTCCGGTTCCGATCGGCTGAAGGTTCAAGTCGGTAAGGGAAAATTTTTCCGGATCGATGCCTTCCCAAATATGTTTGGGCATAATGCCGAAAGTCAGATTGTTGAGAAAACCGGCGTAAGGTTTGTCTATTTTAAATTCAACCGTACTTTCATCCAAAACATTGGTGGTGATTCCACGCCAATTCAACCGGACCGGGCTTTTATAGGTTGAATCGGAAATTAAATTGATGGTAAACATCACGTCGTCGGAGTTGAATGGCTCGCCATCATGCCACAAAACATTTTTTTTCAGGTGGAAAGTGTAAGTGGTTTTGTCGTCGGAAATATCATAGCTTTCCGCCAAATCGTTTTCCAGCTGGCCGTTATTCCCATATTTCAAAAGCCCGCTGTAAATAATCTGGTTCAAATCGTCATCTGCATCATTGGAGGGAATCACCGGATTTATATGTGAGGGTTGTCCGACAATGCCTTCGATATATTCGCCGCCATAAGCCGGAACAGCCTTGGTTTTGGAACGGTAAAGTATGATCCCCCAGGCAGCGATTGAAGCGGCCAGGATGATTATTAAAGCGTAAAAAAATATCTTTTCTTTAAGACTGAGTACTTTGCTTATTTTAAGCCAATTTTTTAAAGTTGGCTTTTGCAAATTATTTTCGCTAATAGAGTTAGGTTAACGGTTATTGAACCCGGCTGGCAATTACCAGATTGGCGATAGCGAGGATTATGAAAATTACCGAAAGCCCAATGGAAAAGTAAACCAAAAATTTTTCAAACCCTCTTTTGCTGTAATAGCCGCCAAAATCTCCGCCGAAAGTCGAAGACAGGCCGGCACCCCGATTCTGGAGAAGAATCGAAACAACCAATAGGACGGATACGACTATTTCGCTGATATTAATGATTTTTAACATAAAATATGAAATTCTATTTTTTGATGAAGCTGGTAATCAGGTTGTTGGTCAGGCTGATTATGACTATGGCCCACAAGGCGGCCCAAAGTCCGTCAATTTGCAAGCTGGGAATAAATCGCGAGGCCAAAAACAATAAGCCGATGTTGATTACTATGTGGAAAAGTCCAAAGGTCAAAAAAATTGCCGGAAAAGAAATGAAATTTATTATTGGTTTTACAAATGAATTTATGAAGCCTAAAACGATTCCTCCAAGGAGCAAATTGGTCCAGGTCGGATCAATTATGAACCCTGGAATGAGCCTTGAAGCTATAAAAATGGCCAGTGAATTAGCCAAAATTCGAACAATAAGTTTCATAAACCCTCACACCAATTATAACAAAGAATATTTGTCTAAAAAGTGTGAATTAATTACTTTTTCCCCCGATATGCCGAATTGGTGTGGGGGTAAAACTTTTATTAGCTTAGCATAGCGCTAAGGGCTAGTCAATTTGTTGGTCAAGCCTTTCTTTTTAACGCTTCTTTGATTTTAAAAACGCTTTTGCCGGAAATCGGCATCCGCTTTCTGTTTTTGATTTCCCGTTTTTCCGCTTTTAATTTTTTCTTCATTGTGATTTAATTATACCATAAGTCCAATAAGTCATATTTACCTTTATGAATCAGAATTTTTATGCCGTGATTATGGCAGGGGGGACCGGAACCCGGCTCTGGCCGGTCAGCCGCAAGGAGAAGCCCAAACAATTCCAGAAATTCACTTCTTCCAAGACCATGATCCAGGAAACCTACGACAGGGTGGTCAAGGTGGTGGATAAAAAAAATATTATGGTCTCGACCGGCGAACAATATCGCGGTTTGGTTTTGGAACAACTGCCGGAACTGGGTGCCGGGCAGCTTATCATGGAGCCTCTTTCAAGGGGAACAGCAGCTGCCATAGCATTGGCAGCCAAAAAAATTCATGAAATCAATCCCCAAGCGATCGTAGCAACCGTAGCTTCCGACCATGTCATTAAAAATGTGGATGAATTTGTTTCTGTTATCAACACGGCATTGGAAACGGCCGAAAAGCATCAGGATAAGCTGGTAACGGTTGGCGTTAATCCGACTTATCCGGATACAGGGATGGGCTATATAAAGATGGGCAAGGAGTTTAGTAATTCCAATAAAAAAAGAATTTTTTTTGTGGATTCTTTCGTGGAAAAGCCGGACCAGAAAACGGCGGAAAAATATCTTTCCGGCTGGGATTATCTTTGGAACGCTTCCTATTTTGTTTTTTCGGCCAAAAGTTTCCTGGGCTGGATTGAAAAATTTACTCCCAAAATTTCGGAAGTGGTGAATATTGGTGATAAGGAAAAAATGGTAAAAGGGTATAATGATTTGGAAAGCGCGCCGATAGACACGGTTATTGTGGAAAAAATGGACGAAGAAAACCGGCTGGTAGTTCCCTCGGAACTCCAGTGGAGTGATGTCGGTAATTGGGGTTCGCTGTTCGATTTTTTCAAAGACAGCCTCCAATCGGAGATGATTGTTAAAGGCAACCATGTAGATGTGGGAAGCCGTGATTGTTTGGTTTATTCCGAAGACAAATTAGTGGCTACCATCGGCTTAAAAAATGTCATTATTGTGGAAACGGACGATGCGATTTTGGTGGCTGACCGGAATAATGTTGGTGAAGTCAAAAAAATTATTGATAAGCTTAAAGAAGAGGGGAAACACCTATATTTATAGATAAATAATTTGGAATATTTTACAAAAAAGCAGGCTAGAGCCTGTTTTTTTAGGACTAAATCTATTAAAAGTTTTTAGAACATCCATCGGCTCCAGGATCTACTCCAGCACCGAAGTCATTGCAAGTAAATGTTCTGGTTCCGTCAATTATTTGTACATAATGTCCTCGAGATGAGCCTTTGATTCCCCAGATTATTCCTTTATAGGTCCAAGGAGATGGAAGAGCGGGAATTTTGGCATCAGAAGCGCTACAAATTAGGCTGTTAGTTACTATATTGAAACATTTGCTCATGGTACAAGGAGTGCCATTAAGTGAACCATCGCACTTGGGAGTATTTACATCACAATATAATTCATCACTTGATCCATAGCTTGTGATCTCTTCACAAAGATGAAGAGCTTTTGCAAAACTTTGCACTGTTGACATTGCCGCATTATCTCTGGCTTTTTGACGAGCTGTGTTTAATGAAACCAAAACAACCGCGGCTAAAACGCCGATGATGGCGATGACAATTAGAATTTCAATTAAAGTAAATCCCTTTTTGTTTTTCATTTTAGTTTTTTACCCTATTAAATTGTTTCGCACCGCCCGAGGCGGATTTAAATGGGTAAATATTTCAGCGCTAAAAAGCTTATATATATTATACACCTTTTTTAGTTTTTTAATATGCACAGCTTTATTTTTTTTGGGAATAAAAAAACCGCCAATATAACTCGTGCGGCTAATTTTTTGCAAGGAAAAATTTATCGACTCAATAAAAATTATAAACCCTTTTTTCAAGTTTGGATTTAGGGTCTTGAACCTAGAAAACGGGACTATTAATCAAAATAACATCCGGGACATGTAAAATCGCCACCATAAGCCCCGCAGCCAGAACCGTTCAAGTTCATGATTGTTGAAGTTTTTCCACTTGAGCTGATACAATACATTTTTTTTGCATAAGGCAGGTACACTGCAATATTAAGACGCTTTTTAAAGTCCGATGAACAAAGGTAAAAAGCTTCTACTGATAGGTTGCTTAGATCACTTGGATTTTCTAGGCCAACAATGGATTCGCAAGCCTTAGCTACATCAGGTCTTCCGTTTGAAGCAGTAATCGGAAGAGTTCCATCACTACAGTTGTCAGCACTTCTTATGTCACAACTTGGAATGTTCCATTTGGTATAATCTTGATTATTACCTTCAGCATCTACCTGAGCGGCTTTCATCATTGAATTAGCTTGCGACATAATTTTAGAATCATTGGTCTTTCCTTTGGCATTACTCAAAAGCACCAAAACCGTCGCTGCCAAAATTCCAATGATGGCAATCACGATCAAAATTTCTATTAAAGTAAAGCCCTACTAGAGGCATACAAGCTTTTTTTATTTTGCATTTCTATTTTAGTATGATTGTATTTTGATTATACAATAAAATGCTGAAATAAGAAACCTCTAAATAGGATAAGTTTTGGGAATAAAAAACAGGCATAAACCCGTTAAAAATAAATTAAATTTTTTTAGATAGACATTCAAAAACCAATCTTTTGGCATTTATATGTTAAATTACCTGTCACCGTTGTTGATCCATATGTATAAGACCAATTAGGTGGACTATAATCGCAAATTATATATTTTTTAGTGTCGGAGTTAGTAGCTTCAATCCAGTAATAATTATTGTAATAATGACTTGTAAATCCTTTGCCAGCACCATAACCGATTTCTGATGCATATGTATAATGCCAACCATTAGCAGAAAGATCGGGCCAAAGAGAAGTACTACTGGTGGTGCAAATTTTTGTTTTTGGTGTAATAACGTTTGGAATATAAAACCACCACCAAAAAAAAGATAAATCTGTCGGATTTATTGCTGTATTATCAAATGCATTTGTGCCATCATATAAGATAGGATCGGAACTGCTCAAGCAAATTTGAACTGCCGATGCTGCGCTTTTTATTTGAGTTAAAGTCTGGTTATCCTTTGCCTTCTGGTTGGCATTACTCAAAAGCACCAAAACCGTCGCTGCCAAAATTCCAATGATGGCAATCACAATTAGAATCTCTATTAAAGTAAACCCCATACCGGAAACAGACAAGCTTTTTTTGTTTTGCATTTTGTTTTTATATAATACTATCTAAATTATACCCTAAAAAAGCAATGAGGTTAACCCCCCCCCATTAAAAATATGTGGATAAGTTTTTGGGAATAAAAAAACCGCCGAAGGCGGTTTAAAGTTATAAATTAATTTAAAAACCTATCTTTGTGCACTTGTAAGTTAGATTGCCTGTTACTATTTGGGTTCCAACGTAACCATTGTAAGCCCAACCGGATGGGCTATATTCACAAATTATCCATTTCGTATAATCAGCATTAGTAGCCTCAATCCAATAATAATTATTGAAATAATGTCCACCTGAACCACCATGTGAACCAATATCAACCCAGGTAACATAATGCCAGCCCTGGGAAGAAATATCTGGCCAAAGGGAATCAGCCGAGGTTAAGCAAATTTTTGTACCGGCTATGGGTGTGTTGTTAAAATTCCACCAGTCATTTCTTACTGGAAGAGGCAATTGGTGAATAAAATTTGATTCTGATGCCGAGATAAATTGTGCGACGCCATTTCTTAAGATAGGATCTTGGTTAGATAAGCAAACTTGAATTGCTGCTGCAGCGCTTTGCATCATTGTAAGAACCTGATTGTCTTTCGTTTTTTGGTTAGCATTTCTCATCAACACCAAAATAGTCGCCTCCAAAATCCCAATGATGGCAATCACGACTAGAATTTCTATTAAAGTAAAGCCCTTTTTGTTTTGCATTTATGTTTTTGTATAATCCTATTCAAATTATACCCCAAAATATTATTTGGGTGAACCCCCCCCAAAAAAAGATGGGGATAAGTTTTTGGGAATAAAAAAACCGCCAAAGATGCGGAAAAGTAATTATAAATAACTCAGATTAATTTAAAAACCAAACTTGGTGCATTTGTATGTTAAGTTTCCCCTTGCAACATTAGTAGCTCCATCAGGTGTTAGGTAAGAATCATAAGTCCATCCAGCTGGGCTAAAATCACAAACAATCCATTTAGTATCGTTTGAATTAGTAGCCTCAATCCAATAATAATTATTAAAATAGTGATTACCTGTCCCTCCAGAAACAAAACCATCTTCTGCGGTCCTGACAAAATGCCAACCTTGAGAAGAAAGCTTTGGCCAAAGAGAATCACTACTAGTGTTGCAAATTTTAGTACCTTCAGTGAGATCATTATATTGAAACCACCAAAGTCCAATATTTGCTTCGTTTGATGTCTGGAATGTAGCTGCTCCATCTTTCAAAAGTTGAGAACCGCTAGCCAAGCAAACTTGAATTGCTGCTGCAGCGCTTTGCATCATTGTAAGAACCTGATTGTCTTTCGTTTTTTGGTTAGCATTTCTCATCAACACCAAAATAGTCGCTGCCAAAATCCCAATGATGGCAATCACGACTAGAATCTCTATTAAAGTAAAGCCCTTTTTGTTTTGCATTTATGTTTTTGTATATTCCTATTTAAATTATACCCTAAAAGATTGTTTGAGTGAACCCCCCTCCCCTAAAAAAAGTGTGGATAAGTTTCAAAAAGTAGAATAGTATGTATAATATAATATCGTACAAATAAATGAAATTTGAATTAAACCATAAATTTAAACCGGCCGGCGACCAGCCACAGGCCATAGAAAAACTAGCTAAAGGTCTCAAATCTGGGCAAAAATTCCAGACGCTTTTGGGCGTGACGGGATCCGGCAAGACTTTTACTGTTGCCAATGTCATCCAGAAAGTCCAGAAGCCGACCTTAGTGATTGCGCCGAATAAGACTTTGGCGGCGCAATTGGCGCAAGAATTCCGGACTTTTTTCCCTAAAAACGCGGTGGAGTATTTTGTTTCTTACTATGATTATTATCAGCCGGAAGCTTACATTGCTTCTTCGGATACCTATATAGAGAAAGAAGCGCAGATTAATGACGAAATCGATCGTTTGCGCCATGCTTCAACCACAGCATTATTGTCACGTGAAGATGTAATCATTGTAGCTTCAGTTTCCTGCATCTATGGTTTGGGTTCGCCGGAATATTATAAAGATATCAGTTTGGGGCTGGAAGTCGGACAGAAAATTAATCGAGAGGAAGTGATAAGAGAATTAGTGGAAATGCAATTTAATCGTTCGGATTCATTGAGCCGGGGAAAATTTAGAGTAACAGGCGAGACGATTGAAATTATGGCTCCAAGTAGGGAAGTGGTTACCAGAATAGAACTCAAAATGGATAAAGCTCGCCCTGTCAAATCCGCCAAAGACGGTCCCGCTAAGCGGGAATTTGACAGGGTAAACAAAATATTTGAATATGATTTTTTGACCGGTGAAGAACTGGGAAATCTTAAAAAAGCTTTAATTTTTCCGGCCAAGCATTTCGTGGTGCCGGAACCGTTAATGGAATCAGCGCTCCAAAATATTCAAAAAGAATTAGAGGAACAACTGGCATTTTTGCGAAAGAATAAAAAACTTTTGGAAGCAGAAAGGCTTGAGCGGCGGACGAAACAGGACATTGAAATGATGCGGGAAGTTGGCTATTGCAATGGCATTGAAAATTATTCGCGCTTTTTAACTGGTCGCCAAGCCGGTGAAGCGCCCTATACTTTGATTGATTATTTTCCCAAAGATTTTTTAATGGTGATTGACGAATCGCATGTGACGGTGCCGCAGATCAACGGCATGTTTAATGGTGATTATGCTCGTAAAAAAGCTTTAATTGAAAACGGATTTCGGTTGCCGAGTGCTTTTGATAATCGTCCGCTCAAATTTCCGGAATTTGAAAAGAAAATCAGTCAACTGATTTTTACTTCAGCTACGCCGGCGAAATATGAGAGAGCCAATTCCGTGCAAATTGTGGAACAGATAATTCGGCCGACAGGGCTAACTGACCCGGAGTTGGAAATAAAAAGCGCTAAAGGCCAGGTAAAAGATGTGCTCAAAGAAATCCAAAAGATAGTTGAGCGGGAAGAGAGGACATTGATCACCACGCTGACAAAAAAAATGGCTGAAGATCTTTCTGATTTTCTAAAAGAGAATAAAATCAAAGCCGAATACTTGCATTCAAATGTAGAAACGCTGGATAGAATCCGAATTCTGGAGAAGCTTAGACGCGGAGAGTTTGACGTCCTGGTGGGAGTGAATCTTCTGCGAGAAGGTTTGGATCTGCCGGAAGTATCGCTGGTGGCGATATTGGACGCGGATAAAGAAGGATTTTTACGCAGTGAAACTTCTTTAATTCAAACCATCGGCCGGGCGGCCAGAAATGTTTCCGGCAAAGTTAATCTGTATGCCGACCAAATGACTGGTTCAATGCAGCGGGCGATCGCGGAAACCAATCGGCGGAGAAAATTACAGGTAGCTTATAATAAAAAACATAAAATCACGCCGACCACCATCAAGAAAAATATTGAATCCATCGTTGACCACGAAATTAAACCCCAAGTCGCCAGGGATTTTACGGAACTGGAATCTTTGGAAGATATGCAGGGTTATATCAAGCAACGCGAAAAAGAGATGAAAGACGCGGCGCGCAATTTAGAATTTGAGAAAGCGGCCATTATTCGGGATGAAATTGGCGAATTGCGGAAGCTACAAATGAAATAAATAGGCGTTTTAGTCAAGGATAGGCATATATTTGCATCGAATAATTTATTAGTGTAAAATTACAAAGCATAATTCTTAACTAGTCTCCGTTCAACCGGAGAAAAATAAAAAACAATGAAGAAAATCATAAGTCTTTTTTTGTTGTCGCTGGCCGTATTGGTGCTCAGTGGTTGCAATTTAAAGACAGCGCTTGTTGAAAAAACAGCGGTTAAAGAGCTTAGCCAGGATGAGGCTAAAAATAAATCCCAGGATTTCATAAAAAATGTTTTAGTGACACCTGGAACCGATATTACTTTTAAGGACGTGACTAAAGAAAATGGTCTTTATAAGATTCCCCTGACAATTAAGGGAAAAGACAAAACGCCGGATCAGGATATAACCGCCTATATGTCAGTCGACGGAAAACTATTTTTTCCAAATGCTATGGATATTGCAGAAGTATCCAAGCAAGCTCAAGACGCCAAAAATAATCCACAAAAAGATGCAGCTGCCCAACCGGCCCAACAGGATATCCCTAAAACTGACGCGCCAACCGTAGAACTTTTTGTGATGAGCCATTGTCCATATGGGACCCAGATTGAAAAAGGAATCACTCCGGTGTTGGATACTCTCGGATCAAAAATAAAATTTAGCTTAAAGTTTGTCAGCTACACCATGCATGGGGATGAAGAGGCGACTGAAAATCTAAAACAATATTGCATCCAAAAGAATACTCCCGCCAAACTTTTGCCTTATCTGAAATGTTTGCTGAAAACCCCAGGAGCTACTGCCGATTCGGCAACTTGCATGACATCTGGTGGCATTAATGCCGGCGATGTCGATACCTGCGTAAGCGCGGCGACAGCCCAATTTAATATTCAAAAAGGCGGCACTGATTTTGCGGTTAATAAAGCCGACAATGATAAATATGGAGTTAAGGGCTCACCAACACTAGTAATCAATGGGGTGACCGATAATTCAGCCGGTCGTGATTCAGCCAGCCTTCTGAAATCCATCTGCTCAGCTTTCAAGACCCAGCCGAAAGAATGCAGTGCCCAGCTTTCTTCAGCCAGCCCTAATCCGGGATTTGGTGAGGGAACCGCTTCCGGATCAGCTCCAGCTGCTTCTTGCAATACGCCAGCAGCCGGTAACTAGAAAAGTATTACTATAATACTTTAAAAGCCTGTCCCACTTAGCGGGACAGGCTTTTTATTAATCCGGTAAACCACCCGCGTTAGCGGGTGTGTGCGTTTAGAGCGTTAGCTCTTGGAATATAATAAAATCACCCACTATGGAAGGAGGTGATTTTATGTTGACCAAACTCTACAA
>Ga0172368_10002311_pt1 | contig 24486 bp, 28 predicted proteins | sample Lak11m_FD_114540 | JGI IMG/M metagenome (GOLD analysis project Ga0172368, IMG submission 114540) | Freshwater microbial communities from Kabuno Bay, South-Kivu, Congo - kab_022012_11m | ecosystem: Environmental > Aquatic > Freshwater > Lake | place: Democratic Republic of the Congo: South-Kivu...
CCATATTTATCATAATACATTTCCAGAGCTGTAGAGAGTTGCTTTAAATCAGATTTTCTTCTTGCGTCTCTTGCTTTAGCTCTAGCCGAATTAACCGAAACCATAACGATTGTCGCCAATAGTCCAATGATAGCGATAACAACGAGAAGCTCAATTAAGGTAAACCCGTGTTTTCTATGGGACATATAGGGCGTATAGGATATTTAAAGACAAAAAAATTACCAGCTACCGCTAGAGCCTCCGCCGCCACTAGAGCCGCCGCCAAAACCGCCAAAACCTCCTCCGCCAAATCCACCACCGCTAGGGCCGCCGCCAAAACCGCCCATCCACCAGGGAAAGTTATTGCTGCCGGAGCTTTTTATTTTCTGATAATTTTTTGAAACAAGATAATCAAGCAGTAATCCAATTGGAATTAGGATAGCCATGGCGATTAGGCCAACAAATATAGAAAATACGAAGATTAAGATTGCGCCGATTATCGCGCCGATGACTCCCCCGGCCCACCATGATTTTGATCGGGCCAGGACTGAGCCAAGCCAAATAAAAATAAAAAGGCCAAACCAGAAAAAGTTTTCGATATCTTTTAAGCTCCATCTTTTGCTGGAGCTTGGTTGTTGTGAGGGAACATACTCTCCTTTGGTAGCGGCGATAATTTTATCGACCGCGCCAGTGATTCCGCCATCATAGTCGTTGGCTCGAAAAGATGGGCGCATGGTGTCCTGAATTATCAAGTAGCTTTGCGTATCGGTTAGGGCGCCTTCAAGTCCATAGCCAACTTCAATTTTCATTTCTCGATTTTCTTTAGCGATCAGCAATAGAACGCCATTATCTTTTTTGTCTTTACCAATTTTCCATTCTTCAAATAATTTAACGGCAAAATTTTCAATCGTGTCGCCATTTAAACTATTTATTGTAACGACGGAAATTTCATTGGACGTATCTTTTTCGAATTGGATTAATTTTTGTTCCAATGATTGCTTTGCCGAAGCGCTAAGCATATTCGCAAAATCGTTAACAAAACCAGAAGCTTTTCCCGGAGAGTAATAGGCAAAGCAAAAATTAGTTAGCCCAAATATAGCTAAAAAAATAAAAAAAACTTTTAATTTACAATTTACAATTTTCAATTTACAATCAATGGCCAATCATTAAATTTTCAATGTTTAAAAATTGAAGCATTGAAAACTGGTGCTTGAAAATTGATAATTAACTTAGAATTGTACTTTCGGCGCTACTTCCGCTCCGCTGGTGGCCTCAAAGTATGTTTTAGCCGAGAAGCCAAACATCGGCGCGATAAAATTACCAGGCAATTGAGTTATCTTTGTATTGTAGGTTTGGACTATTTCATTGTATCTCCCTCGTTCGGTGGCAACTCGATTTTCCGTGCCAGCCAGCTCTACCATTAAATTTTGCACTGTATCGATGGATTTTAGCTGAGGGTAGTTTTCCATAATGGCCAGCAAACGGCCAAAAGCGGTTTCAACTTTGCCGGCTGCAGCCGCTTTTTCGTCAGTAGTTTGAGCGCCAGCATAACGAGATCTGGCATCAGCTAAATCACTAAAGATTGTCTTTTCTTGATTCATCGCTCCCTGAACCGAGCTAACCAAATTTGGGATCAAATCCAAACGGCGTTGAAATTGATTTTCAACTTGGGCCCACTGGCTTTTGACGGCTTGATCCATGCTGACGAGGCCGTTATAAAACGACCAAAAATAACCGCCAACCAAGACCATCAAGGCGACGATTATTAATAAAACTCCTATAGTTTTGTTCATCTTTTTTGTCTACAGACTACGACCTACGGACTACGGCCATAATTTTAAAGCGATAGTCGTCAGTCAGTAGCCAAGTAGCATTATTCGCTAATTTTTAATAATTTTACGATTTTCTCTTTATTGAAGCCGATAATTATTTGACCGTCAATATCAATAACCGGCACACCCATTTGGCCGGATTTATCAACCATTTCTTGTAGGGATTCTTCTTTTTCCGAAACGTCGATATTTTCAAACTCAATTCCCTTTTCAGTTAAAAACTTTTTTAGCGTCACGCAGTAGGCGCAAGCCGGAGTGGAATAAACTTTTATCATTTTGTTCTGCACAAATACACCATTGATATGAATGTTGCAAATAAATTGTTGTCATTCATACACGATTAACGTATTGGTGCTGCTGTTAATTAATTTTTTATTGTGGTTGGGCGGAGACAACAGAGATTAAATCGTCTCCAACGGCCTGACAATGACAAGGCGGGCATGGAGTATAACCGCCGTAAGACTTATCGGCTCCCATTGAGACAAAAGAAGTGCATTCGCTGGATCCCGGATGCAGATGCCAAGTATAGTAGCTTCCCCAAGGATCGGTTGCCGGGAATTTTGGTATGAACGAGGCTAGGGCTGTCTGCAAGCATGATGTTGGATCGCCATTGACTCCTGGATAGTAATGACCTGCGCAGGGGTATGCGCCGTTGGTATCATAATACATTTCAACCGCTAATTGAAGTTGTTTTAACTCGGCTTTAGCCTTTGCGGTTCTAGCTTTTTCTCTAGCACTATTTACGCTTACCATAACGATGGAAGCCAGTAAACCTATAATGGCAATGACCACCAAAAGTTCGATCAGGGTGAAACCATTGTTATTTTTTAGTTTATTCTTTAACATTTTTCAAATATTCATAGGCGCTTAGTGCCGCCTTGGCGCCTTCGCCAGCGGCAATAACTAATTGTTTGTGCAGAATGTTAGTTACGTCGCCAGCCGCAAAAATTCCCGGCTCGGAAGTGGTATTGGCTAAGTGGTCAATAATAATTTCTCCTTTCTCGTTTAATTTTACCACATTGCTCAGAAAATCCGAAGACGGTACCGATCCTATCTCAACAAAGATTCCGTCAACCGCTACTTCTTTTATTTCTTCATGTCCGTTGTGTTTAAAAATTAGACTTTTAACAAATCTCTCGCCCTTTACTTCCAGCGGCTCGCAGTTATTAAATATTTCTACCTTATCGCTACTTTTTATTTTTTCTTGCATCTGAACATTTGCTCCCTTCATCTCTGGGTATTTATTCAGCAAATAAATTTTACTAGCATATTTAGTTAATTGCCAAACAGCATCTTGCCCAGCGTCACCAGCGCCGATTACAGCCACCGTTTTATTTCGATACAAAGGCGCGTCGCAAGTAGCACAATAAGTAATTCCTTTGCCTTCAAATTCCTTAGCGCCAGGTACTTTTAATTCTCGATAGGATTTTCCAGTTGTGGCAATAATTGTTTTGCTAATAAAATCACCCTGATCGGTTGTTACGATAAAAGAGTTAGGGTCTTGTCGTCTGATTTCTTTAATTTCAATCCCCTCTTTTATTTCAATATTAAATTTTTTAGCGTGATCGCGAAATTTTTCAATTAGCTCAATCCCGGAAATTTCGGGAATGCCCAAATAGTTCTCAACCATGTGAGCCTCGGTGATTTGTCCGCCCAAATCTTCGGTTAAAATCAGGGTTTTTAGCTTCTTTCGGACAGAATAAATTGCGGCGGAAAGCCCGGCTGGACCCGCGCCGATGATGATTACATCGTACATAATTAAACTTTAAATTCTAATATCTAAATACTAAACAATATCTAAATTCAAAACTCTAAATTTTAAACAGTTTTGAGTTTTTGATTTAATGTCTTGGGTTTGTTTAGGATTTAGGGCTTAGGATTTATGATTTTTTACTTTCCATCTATGCTTACCAACCTCCACGAATCTCCTTTAATTCTTCTAATTTCTACCTTGCACGGCAAAAGCAGATTTATATTATGTTTTAAATTTTCTGGTGTAATGCCTTCGCCATGTTCGATAATATCGCCCAATTCTAACACAATCTTGGTTATTTTAGCCAGATTGTGTTTTTGAGCGTGTTCTTTAGCAATTTTTACAATTTGATCGGCTAGGTGAAAGTCGTGCATGGGATTAATGAACAGCGCAGGTTATGCAGGGATCGTAGGCCCGAATTAACATTTTGACCTTTTCTTCCAGTTCTTTTTTATCCGCTTTCTTATTGATGATTTTGGGTAGATAGTATTCTAGATCTTTTTCCAAGCGAGCCATATTTTGGGCCGTGGGCGTAATGATATTACAATTTTTTATTTTTCCGCGATTGTCTATTTCGTAAAAATAATACAAGGTGCCGCGCGGTGCTTCAATGGCGCCCGTTCCAGAGAGCGTTTTTTTCATGCTTTTTATTCGAGCTTCAATTATAGTTTCTTGCTCGGCTAGATCATTTTTTGATAAATCTTTCAGCAAAACTTGGTGAAGCAGTTTTTTGGCTTCCTCAACGCAGTGAATTAGTTCAATTGATTGGGCTAGAATATTATAAAAAGGGTTAAAAGACGGCCAATTTGTCTTGATTGATTTTAGTCTTTTCTTTGCTTCAGGGTTTAATTGCTTAGCATTGTTATTGATTCTGGATAGAGCGCCAACCATAAATGGTTTACCCTGATAATAAGAGTGCTTAACTACGCTATTTTCTAGCTGATATTCTTTAACAATTTTCAAAAAGTCCGCTGGGCTTTCTTTGTCTTCTCCGGAAATTTTCACTAGATCATCGTAAAAAGCGTATTCTTTAGCGTGATTCAGGCTAACGTAAGAAGCAGTTCTTATAAATTCTGGATAGTTTAATCCCAAAAACAAATTAGCCAGATTTTGAGAGCTTTTTAGAGCCTCATCGCATTTTTCAAAAATGGCGGCTAATTTTTTCTTATCGGGCATCTTTAAAAATCCGCCAATAGTTGGAGTTAACGGATGAATTGATCGCCCGCCGATAATCTCAATAATTTTATTGCCAAAACCTCGCAAAACCAAGGCATCTTTGGCGCGCTTAGGATATTTTTGTATTAAATCTAAATCATTTTTAGCGCCAAAAAAATCGGATAAAGAAAAAAAGAAAAGATGTAGGGCGTGGCTATTGATAATTTGTCCCATCATCATTAGTTTGCGAAGAAGGACAGTTCTTGGTGAGACCTCGATGTCTAGGGCTTTTTCTAGTGCTTTCAGGCTAGTTAAAGTGTGAACCACAGGACAAACACCGCAAATTCTGGCGCTAATTTGTGAAACTTCAAAGATGCTGCGATCGCGCAAAATTCCCTCAAGAAGCCTTGCTCCTTCTAAGACATCTAAACGGGCTTTTTTAGCTTGGCCATTAACGATGTCGGCCGTAAACCCGGCATGACCCTCAATTTTAGCAATGTGATCTATTTTGATATGCATAATAAAAATTTAAAATGTAAATCTCAAAATGGAAAATGATAATGCAAAATTTAAAATTTTATAAATCCATTTTGCCCGCTTCGACGAGGCGAATAAAGAGGGATACTAAGCTTACACTTTGATTTTTTAACTTTAAATTTTTGATGGTGGATCGGGATATATTCTGTCTTCTATGCCAAATCTTTGAGTAATAAAATCAACTTCTTCTTGGTTGTAGCCTTGCTTGATTAGCTGCTTGTTGAGATTGTCTGGATTGATGTCTTTAATCGGTCCTCGGCAGCCATCACAAGGATAGAAACTTGATGGGCAGGGCGCCCCACAGCCCCCTAGGATGACCGGACCAAGACAAGGTTGGCCTTCTTGAAGGAGGCACTTATTTTGCCTTAACTGACAATCGTAGCAAACCGGTCGTTGTGGTATTTTTGGCATAATTCCGGCGATCAAAGACTCACTAACGCGCAGAAACTCTTCATTATTTATCGGGCAACCGGGAATTTCAAAGTCTACTTTAACGTAGTAGCTTATCGGTTTAATGTCGGGATTATTTATGCTCTCAACATTTTTATAAACGTAGCGCAGGCGCTCTTCTTTGTTTTGGTAATTCTTGATTTCCGCAATTCCGCCCAAGCTTGCGCAAGCGCCCAGGGCAACCAAAAATTTGCTTCTAGTTCGCAGATCTTTTAGGCGAGTGATGTTTTCTTCACTAATTGGCGCTCCTTCAACAAACACAACGTCATAGGTTGGCGCTTCCGGTGTATCTTCTAAAAAAGCAAAATCGCCAATGGTTACTTGCTCAACAACACTCAAAAATCGTTCGCCCAAATCCAAAATTGCTACCTGGCAACCCTCACAACAGGTTAGAGAAACAATGGCGATAATAGGTTTTTTATTTTTTTCCATATAAGGTGTCTAGCGTATTTTGAGTATATTTATGTAAATTAATTATATTTTCTTCATTTAATTGCTGCATTGCGTAATTCCAGTGAAACGATACCCAATCACCTATTTTTACCTCCGGCAAAATATCTTGATCCCAGTTTAGCTCTTTTTTTCTATCCTTTCCGAATTTAATTATTTCATTACCCGTTAAAGGATTGCAGCTGACTGTTAATTTTGATTTTTGATTTTTTATCTTTGATTTTTTTATCACTCTTCCCCAAGAAACTCGACAGATATCTTTTAATTTCGTTTTACCGGTAAAATCGATGCTACCTGTAATTGAGCCCAGTACCATAACATGAAAGCTGTGGTGTGGTTTAGAATTTTCCGGTATTTTTTTAGCGCGTTTTATGGCTTCTGCTTTCGACAATAATCCTGGTTTTGAAAATTTTTCAGTAATTAACTGACGCAAATCATCAGTCGATATTTTTTCCAATAATTCATTACCGAGCCAGTAAGCTTCAACGACCTTCTTATTAAATGGTCCATTGGCAATCTTATTCTTTTGGGCGATCAGTTGGTAATACGGATAAGCGGCTTCAAATTTTTCTAAAACAGGGATTATTTGCGGGATTGATAATTCTCCGATAATAAATTTTTTTAAAAGTTCCTGGCGAGGGCCGCAAAGACCTAGTCGGTTAGGAATTAATCCGTAAAGAGCAGCAATTTTAGGCCCAGACATAGGAAGAAATAATTAGTGATTTAGTGATCAAGTGATTGAGCGGTCAGGAATTTTGTTGTTTAGGGCTAAGGATTTTCGTTCCTGATATGATTATTAGTCCAGTCATAATAAAAATTCCAGAAAAAATATCCTGAGGATTAACCTTGCCGGTGCCAAGGGCGGTTAAAGTCGCGGTTACGGGCAAGCCGAACAAAAGAATGGTGGTGGCAATGGAAACTGGAACATGTTTTAGTCCATTGTACCAGGTTATTGTGTAGCCAAATAATAAGGCGGCAGTTAGGGCAATCCATTTAATTTGGGCTAAATCTAGGCTTAAAATCTGGGAAGATTGACCGATAAAAGCAAGATAGCCTAGAATAAAAATCGCGCCAAAAAACATCCGTCCCCAGGCAACAAGATTGCCTGATAAATCACGCAAAATATGCTTAGCCAAAACATTCTCGGCTGCCCAAAATAAAACGGCGAGAAGAACTAGACCGTCGCCTAGCCCAAAAGAAAAATTAGAATTTTTAAGCAATACCAAGTTGCCTAGAATTAGAAGTAGCCCACCAATCATGAAGTTTTTATTGATCTTTTCTTTTAGAGCGAAAGCTGCTAAGACTGCTACAAAAATAAACATGGTTTTGTGAATAAAGGCGCCTTGAATTGCGCTCGTCATAGCCAGTCCCTTGAAGAATAATAAAAATGGAATCGAGCCGCCGATTAGGCCAAGAATTGCCATCTGCAACCATTGGCGCTTGCTCAATTGAAAGAGTGATCGGCTGTTTTTGAATAGTAAAATAGTAGCAGTAAGCAAGATAGCAACGGTTACATTTTTAGCGAAGGCGAATATACTGGGATTATTGATGGCAACGCCAAACTTGTTAATAAAAACGGAAAAGCCAGAAATGATAGCGGTGGTGAAAATTAATAATAGGCCTTTATTTGTGTTGTTCATTTTAGTTTAAAAGATTATTTATTTCTGCTGCTTGCTTCGACGTAATTTTTTTAACAATGATGCTATTTTGAGTTAGAACCCAGTCCCCTTTTTTGATTTTTACCAGAGAAGCTGTTATCTTCTCTTTTTTTCCTTTGGGACTTTTTCCAATAATAGATTTTGAATTAATAGATAATATTTTTTTGGGGATGGTTAGGCACATTGGATTAGATACTTTTGATAATAAGGGTGATAACGCCGGCAATAACTAAGCAAGAAGTGGTTATGGCGGGTACAATGTCGCAGAGTTCATCGCCCAGGATGGTTTTCATTTTTTTCATTTTAGAAAATAAGAATAAGTAGTTAATAATTATTAAATCGCGCTAGGAATGTTTTTCAGTTGAGCCCAGCTAAAGATTGGGCCGTGTTTGCAGGTATAGTATGGCCCAACGGCACAGTGTTGGCAAACCCCGACACCGCAATGCATCCGTCGCTCCAGGGAGAGCAAAATTTCGTCTTCTTCAAATTTTTGAGCTAATAACTTCTCAAGAACGGGCCGATACATGACGGGTGGGCCACATAAGAAGGCCGTCGAATTTTGCACGACTTCTTTTTTATCAAATAGCCCCGTGACTAGTCCCACGCAACCTTTCCAATTAGCGCATTCTTTGTCAACGGTTAATTCTATTTCGATCCCATTTTTTTTCCAGAGATTATATTCATGACGGAAAAGCATATCATCCGGATTTCGAGCGCCATAGAAAATTTGAACTTTGCTTTCTTTGCCTAGAAATTTTTCCTTGCCCAGGATTAAGGTTCTTAGGGGAACCAGGCCCAGGCCGCCAACAATGATTAAGACATTCTGTTTGGCTAGGGGCAGCTTATTATTTTCAACTACTGGCCAGCCATTGCCGTAGGGGCCACGCAGTCCAACTTTATCGCCAATCTTCATTGAATGCAGCTTTTCAGTTAGTCGGCCAGCCGACCTGACACAGAGCTCTATATAATCGCTATCTGGGGCATTGCAAGGAGCAAAAGGCGCTTCGCCAAATCCCGGCAAAGAAAGTTCCATAAATTGACCAGGTTTTATCTTGGGGCTATGCCCCAAAACCTTTTTTTCAAACTCAAACCGAAAAAGCTTAATGTTATTTGTTTGCCAGCTAATGCCGATTATTTTTGCCGATTGGGTTCGATAAGAGTTATGCATTGAGATTAAGAATTCTCTACTTCTTTTAAGACTTCAAAAATGTCTATACCGACAGGACAAACTTTAGCGCATCGCCGGCAGCCAACGCAACCCATAAAATCAAATTCTTCCGGTATTCGGACAAATTTATGGTAGTACCAAAAATGAATTCGCTCGGCCGGATTTTTTAGGAATTTGTGTCCTCCCGCCTCGATTCGCCCTTGCTTGTCGACGCGAGGCGGGCCCGCAACTTCCGAAAACTCTTTGAAAAAACAAGAGTCCCAGCAACGTTGGCGTTGACCACAATTTTTAGCAGTGGGAACATCATCAATTCTAAAGCAAAAACATGTTGGACAAATCAGTGAGCATTTGCCGCATTCTAGGCACTTTTTGCCAAGTTCGTCCCAGATTTTTTGATTATGCCGATTAACTAAGCCCTTTTCTATCTCTTCCATTCTTTTGTCCTTATCTTTTTCCTTGACCGCGCCACTGTATTGAACGTGTTCATAATCGGTATAACCAAAAGCTTCCAGAATGCGCTGACCCTTAATTGAGCCAGTAAAAATTTTAAAGTTCTTAGTTGCTGATGTTGCCAAGAATATATCAAAGGGCAGATGTTCCAGCACCTCTTCTTCATATTTATATTCAAAAATATTATCCTCGATATTTGGCACAATAGCGTGTCCAATAATTAAAGCATTGCGTCGTCGAGCTTGATAATATTTATCTTTTTCAAAAACCTGGTCGTATAGATTAATTGCTTTTAGATCCAAAAGATTAACACCAACTAGGGCGATTTTGGTATGATCGTCTTGCTCGGCCAATAGATTATTCCGATAGTCAAACAAGATCTCTTTCTCTGGGAAAAAGAATTTTTTAAAAGAATAAAAGGGCAGGCGTTGATCTAAAATTAAATCGCTTGGTTGATCGAGTGCTCCAATAAAAACTGTTGGTTCTTGTTTTGGCATCTGGCCGTGAGCAGTTAAATAAGGAGAAATTTCGATTGGTTCTGGTTTCCCAGTTGCTAATTTAGACGGCCCAAAAACCACCCAATTTTCTTTTTTAAGATAAGCAATAAAATTCTCAAGCTGTGCTCGGTTCATTAGGCTAATTATAGCAAGAGAAGCGGTTAAATACTATGTGGATAACCTAAAAAAAGAACCCCGCTTTAACGGAGTTCTTTTTTATGAAAAATATGACTTTTACCTCTCCTTCATTTTAATTTTGAAGATGGCCCATTTGACTTTACAATTGCGCCAGAATTCTTGATTTTCCATGACTAGATATAAGAAGAAAATGCACCATAAGCTGACCATTAAAGAAACGGCCAAATTACGCGCTACGTTGTCGCCACCAGTTACAGCCGCAACGGAAACGCCTTTAACAGCCGGGGCGATAATGGTTGCATTAACTGTCGTTCGAGTTTCGTTCGAATTAATTAGCGATAAATTATCAGCCCTAAGAGCAGCCGTGTTAGCAATCAAATAATTATTGCTCGGTACGTTTTGTATTTTGACCTGATGAGAAACGGTAACAGTCGAACCTGGAGGAATTGAAGCAAAATTCCAGGTAATCATATTTGTAGAATTACTGTAAAAACCATTGCCATCTAAGCTGTAGTAAGTAGTGTAAGAAGGCAGGACATCCAATATCTGAGCGTTTGTTAGGGTTACGCCACTGTTATTGGTGTAGCTAATGGTATATCTCAAAGTGTCCCCAACGGAAGCCGTATTATCAGTATTCGTGCCGTTAGGTGAGGTTAGGTTTTCAACTCGCTTATAGAGAGCCGATCCAATAATTGAAGGCGTTACCTGATTTAAAATTACCTGAGCAAAAGCGGAATTTTGCGGAACACCATCAGCTGAAGTATAAGCATAGTTAATAAAGGTTGAGTTATTGTAATTGCTGTTAACCGTTGCTTCAAAATTAATGCTACGACTTTGATTGGCGTAGAGTGTGCCAATATTAATTCCACCGGTAACCAAGCCTTCATTAGTATAATTATTGTCTACTCTGGTCGAACCAGTAACATAACTTAATCCAGCGGGCATCGCATCCCAAACTCGAACATTAGTTAGAACTTGAGAATTAACCGGCGTGCTAACTTGGATTAAAAATAGTACTTTATCGCCCGGATTAGCAGTGGTTGAAACGGAAAGAGAATTTTGATTAGAAGTTAAATTACGAACCGATTTACTGATACTAATAATTCCCGAAGAAGGACCGGTGCTACCGATCGAAACTATCGCGGTATCACTTTTTTCGCTAACTTGATCAGCTCGGGCATAAGCATAGTTAGCTAAATTTTGGCTATTATAAGAAGAGCTGACGTAGGTTTCAAAGGTAATAGTTTTAGTTGTGTTAATTGAAAGAGACCCAACATTAATTCCGCCAGAGGTTACCCCATCGTTGCCATAAGCACCATCTACCCGAGTTGAGCCAGAAATGTAAGAAAGGCCAGAGGGTAGCGTGTCATAGACGAAGACGTTATTTAGAATTGTATTACCGGTATTCTGAATTTGAACTTGCCACATTAGGCGATCGTTGTTTGAGGCGTTAATGAAATCAGAGTAAGAGCCTTGGCCAGAAGTCGTATTTCGGACGGTTTTGCTAATTGATAAATTACGTGTTTCGGTGTTGGTTTGCTGACTGGCGACTCGAGCCTGAAAAATGATGGCACTAGAATATTCCCAGCAACCCTGAACATTCCCAACGTTTATTCCTGAACCAAAAAGTTGATCACTGTTTTGTCCGCTAGGAAAAGCGGTTGGGGCAGCGGTTCGCCAGTCAGCTTGATTTGGAAACCACTTAACTGAACCAGAAACAACCTGTAGAGTCTGAGAAGAGTTTAAATTTATCGGCAAGCTTTGGGTAAAAGGATTGGCCGCTGTAGCGTTAGTGGCATTGTCTGCCCAAAGATAAGCCACGACGTTTTGAGAAGTGCTTTGACCGGAAGGCATAGCAACGCGAAGAGTCGTGTTGGCCGCCGTCGAATTATTGGTAGTGTTGTGATAGTAAACGTAAAAAGTTAAAAGATCGCCTGCATTGGCCGAAACTGGAAACCCCCAAGAAGTTCCCTGGGTATCATTTTTTGCGTCTAACAAGTAATAATCGCGATTGTAGGTCTGAGTGTGAACGTAAGGCGTAAAGGTATTAAACTGTGGGTCGGCGGCCTGTACCGAAGCGGCCACGAAAAATTGACCCAGCGACAGGGTTAGAATTGCTAAAGTCGAAAAAACAGACATTTTGAATTGACGACTATTAAGTTTTTTCAAGAAGTTAATTTTCATTTTGATAATTTATAATTACTTAATGTGAACAATTTTATCTGGCTGCTGGCATTTCCTGTTGGGCAGAGCAACCGGTATAGGTGACTACTAACGCTGCGGCATCCTGAACGGCGTTAATACTGTCAGCTGTTGCCGTTGCCGTATTTGTTAGGTTTGTTACTCCGCGAACAAATAGTGATTCTTTTTCTACTTCCGTTTCAAAATAAATAGTTTTTGATTGTCCCGGAGATAGGTTGCCGATGTTTAGACCTGAAAGTGTTGAAACCCCATTAGCAACAGTTATACCATCAACTTTAGTAGTTGCTGTTAAATAAAGTAATCGGCTGGGCAGAGCATCTTTGATTATAACATTAGTTGCGTCTAATAAGCCGGTCCCATTATTTTTGACAATCAATTGAACGGCGATTCTTTGTCTTGGCTCAGCATTAATTGAATCGGAATAAGAAACATCGTTATTAGTAATGTTTCTCATTTTCTTATCAATTGTTAGATCTGTAGTGTGCGCCAAATTACTAACTTTAACTTGAAAAACGATAGCGCCAGAATATTCCCAACAACCATTGATTAGGCCGATATTTAAGCCAGAGCCAAATAGTTGGTCGCTACCTTGATTACCTGGAAAAGAAGTCTGTGTTGCCGTTGCCCAATTAGCTTGATTAGGATACCACTTGGCTGAGCCAGTAATATAGTCCAGCTTTTGCAAAGAAGTAAGATTAATTCCAACGTCTTGAGTCATTGGACTGGCTAATGTTGCGTTAGTTGAATTATCAGACCAAAGAGACCCTGTTACGGTTTGGGATGTCCCATAAGCAGTTGGCAAGACTACCTTAAGGGTTGTGTTCTCGGCAGTCGAGCCGGTAATGCCATTATGGTAGTACATGTAAAAAGTTAACGTGTCTCCCGCGTCAGCCGAAACTGGAAATCCCCAAGAGGTCCCTTTAGTATCATTTTTTACATCGAGTAAATAATAATCTTTATTATAGGTTTGGCTATGAACATAAGGAGTAAAAATATTAAATTGAGGAGCAAGGCCAGGAGCCAAATCAGTTATCAAGTTGGCAGTAAAGGTTACATAGCCTTGATATTCCCAACAACCATTGATATCACCAATGTTTAGCTCGGTATAGCCAGGGCCAGAAGCGGTAGCCGGAATAACAGTCGCGGTTTGAGATTGATTTGGATACCACTTAATAGAGGCCGCATCAACCGCTAATTTTTGAGGAGAAGAAACATTTAATGTCACATTATCGGTAACCGCTGTTGCATTATCAGCGCCAAGAGAAACATTCACATTAATTGCGCTCTGAGCGCTAGTCGGAAATGTTAAGCGGACGCGGGTATTATGAGCAACTGAATTAATCACTCCATTGTGATAATATACTTGAAAAGCTACGCTGTCTCCGGCGCTAGCTGAGACACTATTATCTTGCCAGCCAGTGCCCGTGGTTTTGTTGGCCACATTAAGCGTTTTAAGATCGGCGGTCATGTAATTAAACTGGGGTGTTCCATCGGCGCGCGCCAAAAGAGGCGCCACAATGGTGGACAGAAGAAGCGCAACGCTGATAATCGAGATTATTCTTTTCATATACTTGCTTGACTCCCCTCCCAGGGTCTTATAATAATTTATTAAAATTTTTATTTTCCTTCAATTTTTTTCCACAAACTTTTTCCGGAAAAGAGTTGAAGGATGAAGCGCGAGACTTTTTTGTCTGCGCTTCATCCGAGTTGGTTGAAAAAATACTATGGCGCGGGCCTTGGCGCTGGAGCTGGATTGATAACAGTAACGCCGTCAGATCCGATATAAGGAACTGTCGGGCATGGCTCTCCGCTGTTTGGAGTGTTCGGCGGTTTGGAATTGGAGTTAACCGTCCGAACTGAATCGGAAGACTGGCTTCTGCCCAGGAAAAATCCACCAATGGCGGCTAAAGCGATCAGGCCAGCCATCCAGTATTTGGAGTTGTCCTTGATCTCCCTTTCCATGTAGACCGTGGCTTGTCCCCGGTCTATCACTCGTTGCAGAACAAGTATCTCTACTTGATTCTGCGCTACTTGACGCAGGAGAGGCAATGGATACCACATCTTGATGTCGCTGTGGATCTTATTTCCGCACTGCTTAACGGCTCCGAGCTGCAGGAGGATACCCCTTTTAGGATCGATGCGCGGCTTTCCGTTATCTACAACAGTGTAAACCCAGACAACCTCGCCCTTCTTCAGAACGCCGGTTGTTAGTTTCTTTCCGTCCTTTCCCCCGCCGACAGTCATATTGACGTCTTTGGGGAGTCCGATTGGCCACCAGCCCGGAGGAATCTTCATATTCTCCGGATTTCGGCCGACGTTAATAAACTTAGTTCCGCCGGCGTACTCCTGATAGAGAGAAACTTCGCCCGCTTGGTATTCGTCGGAGCGAATTTGCTCTTTGGGTGTTGGCCGGAAAACTTTGCTAATCTTCGCCAGGGTTTTGGTATCGCCCCGGCGAATCGCGTCTTCCACAACTGCTACCTCAACTCGATTGCCGCTCGGAGTGGTAAAATACTCCGATACTTTTCCTTCCTCGCGTTTGACTTGGCGATATTCACTAGTTGTCGTGCACCCTAGAACGAAGGTGCAGAAAAAGAATATCGCGGTCAAGACCGCTAAGAAGGATTTTAACTCCTTCCTTCTTGTCATCTCGGCACCTCCTTATTCTTCATCAGAATCGTTTTGGAATAAACCCCAGCCAACTCGGGTTAAAATAATACCGCCGGCTATAAACGGCCCGTAGACCGGAATCGCCAGCCCGCTAACGATAGCGCCAGTTGTAACGCCGGCGTCAACAAGCTTTTGTTTCCTGTCTTTTTTCCGGACCTCTACTTGGCTGGCAAGCTGTTCGGTCTTGGCGGCCATTTCTTTTTGATCCCGCAGAGCCTGATTGGCCGGCGCTAGTAATATGGGCGCGTCGCCCATACTCGCCTCAATGATTTGCTCCGCCTTGGGGTCAGCCAGAATAACTTCGGTTGATCTGGTCGCCTGCTTTTCTGGTTCGGCAATAGTTGCTTGCCGCGTCGGGACGGTTGCCAGCTCAAAGCTTCGCGTTGCTAGGCTTTGGGTCCTGGCCGGCTTCAAGGAATAAGCGCTCCCGTTGGTTTTTAGGCCAATGAATTTTACTCCATTGGCAATAAAAATCTCGATCGGATGGTCGTTTATTGTTCCTTCAAAGCTTTTGCCTCGAAGATTCTCGGCTTCCTTGACCCGGAAGATTTTTCCGGTCCGGTCAGCCGCCAGATCAAAGGCGACGCCCTTCTTCAGATCAAAGGGTTTGGCGACAACATTCGCGCGGATTTTTAACTTCCCGCCGAAGTGTTCTGAGATGCCTTTTTCAATACGTTCGGGGGAGAACCCCCTTTTTTCCAGTTCTTTGCAAAAATCACAGGCAAAGGAGCTGGAAGAAAACAGCACAAACCACGTAACAGCCACAAGCACTAGAGCCTTTTTCATGGGTTTCCCCCTCCTTTCGTTGTATTTCAGTATTTTTTCAATTTTAAAAGGAACTTTCAATAGATAAAAGTCCCTCCCCTTTTAACGTCATTATTATATAACTACTTATCGGTACCTGTCAAGGACAAGAATGATAGTGTATCTTTCTATTTTATTAACTCGCCGTAGACAACCAAACGCTTGAGAGCCGTACCGATCGGCCAGCAAGTAGAAATCAGTAATTTTTGTTCCATCGTTGCTGAAGTTTTAACTTGATTTGCCAGAAGAACGCTCTTACCTGTTACTTGATAATCATATTGATAATTATTATAGACAACAGAGATTACATCCCCTTTCTCTACCTTGTCCAGCAAAGCAAAAACTTGGCCATAAGAAGTTTTATTCCATGGAAAAACAGAGCTATGACCAGTTAGAGCGACTTCGCCGCTTTGTCCCGGCAGTGGGCTACCCGGATAGAGAACCACTCCTAGATCTAGGGCGGCGTTAAGCTGTGATTGTTTTGTCCCATCGGCCGAAACAATTGGCGCCCGAGTATTAGTTTTAGCAATATAAATTGAATTAGGAGAAGCATTGTAATTAGACTTTGGCGACAAGGGCAAAACAGAAAAACTGTCAAAATTTTGTTGAGTAATATTTATTTCGCTCTTTTCGGTAAAGAAATTAGAAGGTTGATTAAATGATTGGTCATAAACGATCTGGCCCCTCTGCTCCCAAATAGTCCAGCGCAAATAAAAAGAATTAAAATTCAAAGAAACAAAAGTAACCGAAAAAATAAAAACAGCAAGCAAGCTATAAAAAATAATTTTATTGGCTTGCCAAAGTTTAGGAAAAAAGCGGCCAACTTTTAAGCGATAATCAAGGTAGGCTTGACCGAATTTATTTTCCAGATTTTGCTCTTCTGCTAAGATGCATTTTTTCCAGACAAAGTAAATTAAAAAACTGGATAAAACCAGTAGCCAAGATCGAAAAAGAATTCCCAGGGCTGGATTAAGAAGAAAGATTACCGCAGCATACATCGGACTACGGACAAAGCGATAAGGGCCACTTGTAACTAAATTTTGTTTTGCCTTGTGCTTGGCTAATGTCCAGATGCTCCACCAGGTAATAGCGATATAGAGAGCCAATAACAGGCAAAAAGCTAAAACGGCTTCTTTGATTTCGATGTAGATTTTTGGGCCGCCCAGGATGATTCCTAGCAAAAGGAAAAAAGTGCCAACCAAAAAATTTCCTGCCAACGCTTTTGGCAGGCAGCCCAGCAAAGGATATATTCCGTTTTCTTTCTTATTTTCCATGTAATTTAAATAAAGATTAGAGCGCTAGACAGTAGGATCACCAAGCTGGTTGAAAAAATTGTTTGCCAGTATTGGATTTCTATTTTTACAAAAATATTAACGATCAGAGCTAGAGTCAAAAATAGAGTGAAATAAAGATATAAAGATTTAGTTACCTCATCGGTTTTTGATGCAAAGGCGCCCAAAACTCTTGGCGTCCATTTATTACTGGTCAAAGATAAGCTCTCTGAGATATTTGTTTGTCCAGCATTTATGCCAAAATTTTCGGCTGTTTCTCCGGCAATACTTTGAAGTTCAATATTATCTTTTTCAGCAAGAATTTGATTTTCTGGTACGGCGCTAGCAGACGGAGATGGAGTTTTCGTCAGTGAATGGATTGGCGCTGGGGTAGCTTTTATTGTTGGTGGTGGCGGTGTTGCTAGGATTTTTGGCGTGATTGAGGCGGCAGGCGTAATTTTAGGAGTGACCGAGGGCTTTGGGGATACTTGTGTTTTCGGAGTTGTCTTTGGTGCTAGAGATTGTTTTTGCGCAACGCTTGGTTGACTAGTTTTCGCGGTTTGTTGTTTTCCAAAAACCAAAACGGCCAAAGTCGCGTCATGATTTTGTAGAGAGCCATTTTTGACCGCTAGTCCAATTTCATTAAAATTAGGATTTAAAATATTGTCGCGATGAGCCGGACTATTCATCCAAGCAGAAAAAACATCATCGGTTTGAGAGAAGTTAATGGCTAAATTTTCGCCGGCGTAGGCATAGTTATAGCCCGCTTTTTTAAACCACGACCAGGGAGTGACGCCAGCCGGGCTAGTATGTTCAAAGTAATTATTAGTCAGCATATCGTTAACCTTAAAATCAGCTGTTTGGCTTAGGGTCGAGTTTAAGGAAACTGGCGGTAAATTGTTATTTTGACGAGCCTGATTAATTAGCATTACTAAACGATCTTGGGTAATAGCTGAAAAAAAATCAGAGTAAGGCAAAAGTAAAACAAAAGAAATAGCCGCAATCTTAATTAATAAAAGAATTGAACTATAGCAAAAAAGTAAGCCGGGCCGCAGGGCTTCCGGAAGATACTTATTGTCTTTTTCCGGCACAAAAACCGCAATGAGCCATTGCTTCATTTGGGCGTAAAAATCTGCTATTTTAGCCAGAAATACTGAGGTTGACATGTACCTAGAATTATACTGTAATTGTTGATTATTGTCAAGATTGAGCTCCAACTAAAAATCGCCCCGAGATTCTCTGGGGGCGATGGATAGATAATTATTTTGCCGTTGCTTCTGTTAATTTCTGATCAATGATCTTTTTAAAGTCTGCGTAAGGATAGGCACCAATAAATTGTTGACCATTAATGAAGAAAGTCGGGGTAGCGGTTACGCCGCGCTTACCTCCTTCGTTGTACCACTTATTTAATTTGTCCTTGAATTTGTCTTGTAAGTAGCAGGCATTAAATTCAGCAGCGCTTAGGCCGGAGTTAATGGCATAATTTTTTATGTCATCTTCGCTTGTAATTTCTTGCTGATGGAGAAAAATATAATCATGAAACTCTGAAAATTTTCCTTGCTCATTAGCGCAGAGCGCGGCATTACCAAGCTCAAATGGCGGGAAAACATAGAGAACTAATTTTACTTTTCCGGTTTTAACATACTCGTCTTTTATCTGGGGCAAGATTTGATTGGCAAAACGACCACAAGCCGGACATAGAAATTCAGTATACTCCTCCATTGTTACTGGAGCATCTGGATTCCCAATGACAATTCCCTTTTCCGTAACAGCTATCTGGCTATTTCCAGATGGCGAGGGCGTTGCTTGCAGGGAGCCATTTTTTGAATAATACCAGCCGCCAAAAATTAACAGAGCTGCGGCAACTAGAGAAAAGATTATTAGTTTTTTATCAGACATTTTTTTTAAATTTAGCTTCTTAAAATAATGATATATTCTTATGATTGATCTGTCTACTAATTAGTTAAAGACGAGGCGTCTTCGATCATTTTTGCGTTTATCTTATCTCGGTCAACCAGAATGTCTTTGTAGTAATTATCGGGGTTGGAAACTAATTTATTATAAAAATTTAACATATAAAAAATCGCCGCTATTTGGAAAATTGCCAGCACAATTAAGCCGCCTTTTATCTGTTTGTTGAACATAAGCTAAATTCGTATATATTTTTCCCAGCGCTCAAAAAGTTCGGCTGTCGCCTTAACATCCAGCGAGCAATAGCGAGCAATTTCCAAATACTTACCTTTTTTGAAATAATCCTGTACTTTGTCCCCGCTCATCCCCTTCATTTTACCAGCTTCAAGGCTAAAAGACTTGCAGTAGAAATCTAAAGAAAATTTGCGGAAAGCATCATAAAAAGTTAGCTGATCGAGTAAGTCGATGTGTTCTTGGTCACTATAGCGATAAGGAATTAAATTTCTAGACGGACGGACTTTTAAAGCACCTGAACGAAGCATGATAAACGGGCAATCAAATTTTCGGCCATTGAAAGTAATAAATTGATTATAGTTTTTTATTTCTTGCCAAAATTTTTCTAAAATTTCTTTCTCGGTTAAGGCCTGATATTCTATACCATCTTCAATGAAGGGTTTTATGTCTTTATCGGGCGCTTGAAAATAGGTTCGTCCCCTGTCTGTTTCGGGATTAATTAGGCAAATAGCGACTACTTCACCGGTTAGCGGAGATAACCCTAGCTTTTCCTTTGCCTCTTTTACTTTTTTTTCATCCTCGGCATCTTTTAAGACGTATTTTTGAACCTCTTCTGATAAGTCGTCAAATTCTACACCGATAGTTTCAATATCAAAAACAATTTTAGACATAATTTTAATCCCCTTTAAATTTTTGGCCTGGTTTGGCTTTATGTTTCGCCTTTCTAGCCGCATCTTGTCTAATACAAAGATTTATTTCTTGCACGTCAGAAAATTTACCGACCTTATCTCGCTTGACCCAAAAAGTTTTTTTATGGGGTTTTAATTGAGTTCGCATTTCAATTAAATAATTTAGTTATTAATATATTAATTTGCCAAAATAACTTTATCCATCACGTCTCCTTGTTGAATTTTACGCACTACATCCATTCCTTCAACTACTTGTCCAAAAACTGTATGTTTGCCATCTAGGTGCGGTTGATCTTGCTGGGTAACAATAAAAAATTGACTGCCGTTAGTATTTGGACCGGCGTTAGCCATCGCTAATGCTCCCGGCACCATTTTGTGAGAAGTTAGATTTCGAGTATATTTATAACCCTGAGCCTCGTATGATTTAATTGTTTCTTCCGATAGACCTAGGCTCCAAGGATTCATTTCATCTTCAAAGCTGTAGCCAGGACCGCCCGTGCCATCACCCTTAGGGTCGCCGCCCTGAATCATGAAATCAGAGATAACTCGATGAAATTTTAAGCCGTTATAAAAACCTTTACCAATCAGGCTGGTAAAATTAGCCACTGTTTTGGGGGCATCAACTGAATATAGCTCTAGCTTTATATTTCCTTTCGCGGTTTCAATGATCGCATATTTACTAGTCGCCGCTTGTTGGCTATTTGTTTCCATTGTAGATGGTTGCTCAGCCGCCGGGCTAAGAGACGGAAAAATGCTTTCCGTTGTAGGCGTCGGGGTTGGCGTGGTAGTTAATGATTTTATTTCTGAAGCGTTGTCAGACGAATCAATTTTCCAATTTAAAAACTCTACGATGCCGTAAATTAGGAGGCCAATCGCGGCGAGGCTCAAAAAGATGCTAACCGCTATTTTTTTGTTTCTTTGAAATTTTTCCATTTGTTCTGTTATTTCTTCTATCTTTTTTTGTTCACGAATCTTTTGTATTTTACCCATATTTTTTAATGATTAGTTAATTGATAAATGGATATTCCGTAAGCAACAGAAACGTTCAGTGACTCTTTTTGCCCCTTCATGGGAATAAAAACAACTTCGTCGCAATAGCTTAAGATTTTTGGTGAAAGCCCTCTTTTTTCGTTTCCTAGAATTAAAACTAACGGAAATTTTGGTTTGAAGTTAAAAATATTTTTAGCTTGCTTAGTTTTTTCTAGGGCAACAATCTGATAGCCTTGTTTTTTTAAATCAATCGCTTCTCGCCAGACTTGCCCACATTTTTCATAGGGAATCGACTTCTCGGCTCCCAGAGAAACTTTTAAAAGCTTGGGATGGGGTGGGCTAGGACAGTAACCACCTAAAATTATTTTTCTAATTCCAGCTGCATCTGAAGTTCTAAAGATTGATCCAACATTGAAGGCGCTTCGAATATTGTGCGCAATGACGATAACTTCATTGTTAGTTTTCGGTAACTTCTTGCTCGATTTTCTTTTCTTCCTTTTCAACATGGGATAATGATTTTTCGATTTTTTCTAATGATTTTTTTATTTCGTCAACTCGCTCAGATAGTGTTAAGGTTTCTTCTAACTTAAGTTCGGTCACTTTACGTCGACCGCGAAAGGCATTGATAATAACCTCGTCCCCAATTGCCAGGGCAACAAAAAGTCCTGAAGAAAGCAAAATCAAGACCCCAAGAACAACCGAAAGCCAAGAATTAAGCTGAAGATCGTCGGCAATATGCCAAATACCGCGCCAAATCAAAACAACTCCAATAAAACCGACCAGAGCATAGAGCAATGGATAATGGCTTAAATTATGACGAATCTTATCTTCCAAAAGATCAAAAAATCTAAGTATTTTTTTCATAATTTTCTAATGGGGCTGGCAGGCGGGGCAAAAGCTAGCCGAGCGACCACCAACTTTTATTTTCTCAATTACTCCTTTACATTTTACACATTTTTCTCCTTTTTTTCCATAGACCTTTAGTTTGGCCGCAAATTTTCCTTTTTGACCCAGGGCATCCAGGTAGTCGTTCGAAGAAGTCCCCCTCAGTTTTATGGCCAAACGTAAGATGTCTTTTATTCCTTTAAATATTTTCTTCGCTTCCTCTTCTTCTATTTTCTTTGTTCGTCGCAAGGGATGAACGCCGGCAAAAAATAAGATTTCATCCGCGTAGATATTACCAATACCAGCGATATTTTTTGGATCCATTAAAAACTGTTTTATTTTAGCGTTCGGTTTTTTAGCAAGTAGCGCTTTAAAATCTGCTAGCGTAAAATCTTTTTCTAGCGGTTCGGGGCCAATACCTTCATTTATAAAAAAATTAATTAATTGGACTGTTCTGATTAATTTAACATACCCAAATTGCCGCAAATCATTAAAAGTTAGCTGTGATTTATCCGTAAAATAAAAAATTACATGTGTATGTTTGTTCTTGACGGTAGTCAGTAGTCGGTAGTCGGTTTGCTCGAATATTAACTGGCCGGTCATTTTAAGATGAATCAACATGGTCCAGCCATTATCTAGCTCTATAATCAAGATTTTAGCCCGTCGGTTTAATTTTTTTATCCGAGCACCAATAATTGCTTTTCTGAATTTATTAACTGGCAGCTTTACTATTTTGGGCAACAAAACTTTTACATCGGCTATTTTTTTGCCGGTAATTAATTTACCTAGCTGACTTTTTATGGTTTCAACTTCTGGCAATTCTGGCATGGCACCTACTTGATTAGTCTTTTTATGGCTAAAATATAAGCGGCTAGACGAAAAGATGTCTGGTATTTTTGCTTAATTTGCCAGACTTCTTTGGCCGCTTTTCTCATTTTTTTCTTAAGCTCCACAAATACTTTTGATTCACTCCAGTGCTGATCTCGTAGATTTTGCACCCACTCAAAATAGCTAACCGTGACGCCGCCGGCGTTAGTTAGTACATCGGGAACAACATAGATTCCTTTTTTATTTAAGATTTCATCGGCCTCTGGGGTGACGGGTCCGTTGGCTAGCTCTAAAATTATTTTAGCCATAATGTTCTTAGCGTTTTCTTCGGTGATTACGCCGCCTAAGGCGGCTGGTATTAATATGTCAGCTTGAACAGCAAAAAAATCAGTCGTTTTAATTTCCTCTGAACCCGGGAAATTCATAATTGAACCTGTTTTTTTCTTATAGCTAACTAATTTATTTATATTTAAGCCTTTTTTATCCCCTGAAACAATGGCTGATTTTGAATCGGCCACGGCCATAATTATAAAACCGCGTTGAAATAAAAACTTGGCCATATTCAAGCCAGCGTTGCCAAAACCGTGAAGGGCAATTGTTTGGTGATTTTGCTTAATTTTTAAGAATTTTAAAACTTCTTCAAGAATATAAACGCCGCCCAGCGCCGTGGCAACTTCTCGGCCGTGTGAGCCGCCAATTTCTAGTGGCTTGCCAGTGACAACCGCTCGGCAGGCTTTGAGAATTTTTTCTTTTTCTTGTTTATTTTTTGGCGGATTTTTTTCAAGTTGGATTTTGCTATACTCATCATAGAACCATCGCATCACTTCGCTGTTGGTATAAACGTCTGGCGCCGGAATGTCTACGCGTGGTCCTATATGCTCGGCAATTTGCCTCGTATAAGCCCTGGTTAGCCTTTCCAGCTCCTCTTTAGACAGTTCCTTAGTATTGACTTGAACACCGCCTTTGCCACCGCCATAGGGCAATCCCAAAACCGCTGATTTTATAGTCATCCAAAAAGCGAGATTGGAAACCTCTTCGATACAGACTTCGGGATGAAATCTAATCCCCCCCTTATGAGGGCCCAAAAGATTAGAGTGTTGAACGCGATAACCGTAGAAGTTTTTTGTTTTACCCGAATCCATTACAACTGGAAAATTAACCTCAACAATTTTTTGTGGCTTAGCAAGAGCTTTTAAGTTTTTTTTATTAAGCCCCAATACTTTAGCTGCTTTTTGAAGGTTTTCCATAAGATTATTTCTTTGCTGTTAAATAAGCCTTAGCAAATTATATAAAGAAATCAATAAAAAAACAAACCCTGCGACCCAAGGGGTCTTTTAGCAGGGTTTGGCGTTCAGGCTAGAATCTTTTTTGTTGGAGACGATTTGATTGGTAGCGATTTTTTATGTAAATGATAGAGCAATACATAGGCTGCATCTTTGGCCAATTCTCTCATGGTCCTTGGATTTCTTAATTGATTTGCCTCGATGCACCAGATTAATAAATTTTTGCCAGAAGCTTCTTCTATATAAATAGAATAAATTATTTCGTCTTGGACGACATCTTCTTGTAGCGAAGTCAATTCGCAAGCCCGGTTGTAGTCTTGCTCATCTGGTATTATTTCAGCTAGAGCTGCAACCAACTCTAGCTGAAACTGTTTGAATCGGTCGTTCTTGCTATCAGTGAGTTGAAAAAAATCAACCTTATTAATTCGCCAATAATTTTTGAGGCCACTGGTATTATTGATAAGAAAAATAATAGCCAGTAAACAAAACAAAAAAACGATTAATCTCTGCCTTTTCATAATCTCCCCCTTCAGGTTATAAAAGAACTCTGCCTGCAACGATAACCCTTGTTATGTCCGCTCCATGCGCCGAATAGACTAAATGAGAAACCGCATCAAAGCATGGCTTAAGATGTGGCTGATCGAAATTAATC
>Ga0172368_10002315_pt1 | contig 24476 bp, 17 predicted proteins | sample Lak11m_FD_114540 | JGI IMG/M metagenome (GOLD analysis project Ga0172368, IMG submission 114540) | Freshwater microbial communities from Kabuno Bay, South-Kivu, Congo - kab_022012_11m | ecosystem: Environmental > Aquatic > Freshwater > Lake | place: Democratic Republic of the Congo: South-Kivu...
CGGCGACCAGGGCGACGACGCACAGCCCGGCGCGGGGGCTGCGTACCAGTTCGCGCGCAGCGGCGCGACGTGGAGCCTGAGTGCCTACTTGAAGGCCTCGAACCCAGACGCCAATGACCTGTTCGGCACGGCCGTCGCGGCCGACGGCAACACGGTCGCGGTGGGCGCGCCGCAGGAGGCCAGCAACGCCCTCGGTGTCGGCGGCAACCAGGCCGACAACAGCTCGGCCAATGCCGGTGCCGCCTACATCTTTGGCGGCGACACCTGCCTTGGCGGTTTGGCGACCGAGTGCGACGACGGCAACGGCTGTACGACAGATTCCTGTGCATCCACACAATTTTGCAGCCATGTGGCGAGTGCCAACGGCGCGACCTGCGGCGGCAATGGCCAGTGCCAGTCGGCGGCATGCACGTGCCCCAGCGGCTGGCTGCTGACGGGCGGCTCGTGCCGGCCGACGCTGACCACGCTGAGCCTGAGTGTCGGCACATTGGATCCGGCTTTTGTCGCGGCAAGGCGGAGTTACGCTCTGCCGGTGGCGCTTGTGCCTACCCAGGCGTCGACGACGGTGACGGCCACCAAACCGGCCGGCATCACGATGACGTTGTCCGTGAACGGCGGCGCGAGCCAGGCGCTGACCTCGGGCGTTGCGTCGGCCGCCCTGGCCTTGCCCTATGGCGACAACCTCGTGTCCATCGTCGCGACCGGCGGCGGCAACTCGGCCACCTACGATGTCCACGTCAGCCGGCCGCCCGCCGAGTCGCGCCACTACGTCAAGCCCTACCTGCCTGGCGCTGCAGACTATTTCGGCTCGGCCGTGGCGGCAGATGCCGACACCGTGGCCATCGGTGCCTGGGGTGAAGACAGTTGCGCCGTGGGCGTGACCGCCGATGGCGCTGTCAGCGACAACGGCTGCAGCGAAGCGGGCGCCGTCTTCGTGATGCAAACGAACTTCGCCGGCGATCTCGTGCATCAAGGCTACCTGAAGGCTTCCAATACGGGTGCCAGCGACATGTTCGGCTACGCGGTGGCGCTGTCCGGCAACACCCTGGTCGTGGGCGCCCCGGGTGAGAGCAGCGCCGCCGTCGGTATCGGCGGCAACCAGGCCGACAACTCCAAGGCCTCCAGCGGCGCTGTCTACGTGTTCGTGCGTTCGGGCAGCGTGTGGACCCAGCAGGCGTACATCAAGGCGTCGAATACCGATTCCCTCGACGACTTCGGCACGTCCGTGGCCATTTCCGGCGACACGATGGTGGTGGGTGCCGACTATGAACGCAGCAATGCGACGGGGATTGGCGGGTTGCAGTCCAACAACAGCCTGTACTATGCCGGCGCCGCCTACGTCTTCGTGCGCAGCGGCACGACCTGGACGCAGCAGGCCTACCTGAAAGCCTCGAACACGGGATCCAGCGACTACTTCGGCAGTTCGGTCGCGATATCCGGCAATACCGTCGTGGTCGGCGCGCGCTGGGAGCAGAGCGGCGCGGCCGGTGTCGGTGCCAACCAGGCCGACAACAGCTTGTCCGGCGCCGGCGCGGCCTACGTGTTCACGCGCAGCGGCACCGTGTGGAGCCAACAGGCGTACATCAAGGCCTCCAATCCAGGTCAATACGACAACTTCGCTGGCGCCATCTCGCTGTCCGGCGACACGCTGGTGGTGGGTGCCACCGGCGAGGAAAGCAATGCCCAGGGCATCGGCGGCAACCAGGCCGACAACAGCGCGAACTATGCCGGCGCGGCTTATGTCTTCCAGCGCAGTGGCACAAGTTGGAGTCAGCAGGCCTACTTGAAGGCATCCAACGGCGGCGCCTCCTTTGGTTTCGGCCAGTCGGTGGGCGTCTCCGGCGATCGCATCGTCGTCGGCGCGCCCGGCGAGAAAAGCAAGGCCACGGGCGTAAATGGCAACCAGAGCGACACCAGCGCCGGATCCTCAGGCGCCGCCTATGTCTTTGCCCGTAGTGGCAGCGTGTGGAGCCAACTCGCCTACCTGAAGGCCTCCAACAGCGAAGGCGGCGACCACTTTGGCGAGACCTGTGCCCTCTCCGGTTACTCGGTCGTGTGCGGCGCCATCTACGAGGCCAGCGGTGTGTGGGCATCGGACGCGGACGAGAGCGCCGATGCCGCGGGCGCCGCCTATCTCTTTGGTATCGCTGGGCCTTAGCGGACGGCTACGGCCGTTTGGGCTGCGACTCGCGCTCCTTCATGCGCTTCAATTGCTCAGCAAATGTCGTGCACGGATCCAGTTCATCCATGCGCGGCGTGAACCACAGGAAATCGGCAGCGAGACCATCCGCGCCCAAGAACTCCTTGGGTTCATGGGCATCCTTCTGCACTTCCACGAGGCTGACCACCACGGTGCGGCGCTCCGGCGCACGCCGGCGCAGGTGCGCCGGCACGCCACGGTCGCTGCGCACGTGACCGTTGCCGGCAATCAGCACAGCGCGACCCGGCGCGGCCAGCAGCGCATCGGCCATCGCGGCGTCGCGGGCACGTTGCGCAGCGACCATCGCCACGGCGACGTTCTCGGGCAACTGGTTGCAGTGACTTGACATAATCTCTCTGGTCATCGCGTCTGCAACCGGAGGGTCCAGGGGCAACTGCAATCCGTAGCGCTGCGCCGTCGCGAGATCGAGCGCGCCAGGCCCTTGAAATACCATGGCCTTCACCGTCGCACGTGACAGATTCGCAGCGCCGATGTCGAGCCCGGCGGCCAGCGCTGCATCGAAAATCGGCTTGTACATGGCGAAATCTGGCCAACCGCTCGTCTGCCATTGTAGCAAGGGGCCCAACCCCGTGGCACCTTGCGGATGCCCAGCCAGCCAGGCCTTCACCGTGGGCTCTTGCTCTGGCGTCAGCATCTCGAGCCGCAGGGCCGGCTTGAAACCCTGGGCGATGAGTCTTTTCACAATCCACACTTGCAAAGCGTGGTGATCGGGATTGTCGTGTTTCTCGCCCAGCAGCACGAAGTCCGCGGCGGCCAGGGTACCCAGCAGTTGCGCCGTGTCGACAAAGCGGCCCGGCGTCGTCTGCCAGATGCGGCCGACCAGCGGATGTTGGTGTTGCAGCGGACTTTGCCACGCCCAGTCGTGCACCGGTGGCTCCGCAGGCCGGGCGCTGGAACAAGCCAGCGCTGCACAGCAACTGGTCAACGCGAACGCCAGGTTTGCGCGGCGCCTCCACCGCATCATGTCCGCTCCAACTCGGCGACCACTTGGCGCCAGGCCCGCGCGTGCAGCAGGTAGCTGTAGTGGGTGAAGCCTTCCATTTCAATGTTCTCTGCGCCATCGACACGCCCGGTGCTGGCCGGCAACAGCAGCATGTCGGCGCGACTCCACAGGGCAGTCAGGCGCGGCAGCGCGGGCGGGCCGGACCAGGGCACCTGTCGTGCGAGACGGGCGATCACGTCGGAATCTGGTCGCAAATCGAGCGTGTGGCCGGTGCTGGCAAAGCGCGCGACATGGGTCCCCGCATGTGGCGTACCGAGCGTCACGAGGTGGGCGACGCGCGCCGCCGTCGCGGCATCCTCCAGTGCCAGCCGGCTCACGAGGCCGCCCATGCTGTGGGCGACGAGGTCGAGCTGGGCATCGGCCGGCAGCTGGTTGCGCTCCAGCACCTCGGCGATGGCCGCGCGCAGCGACAGCGCCATGGCGTCCAGGTTCAGATCCGGTGGGAAGCCGACAGAATACGTGCGGCTGCGGCCGATGTAGCGAAAATAGGCGCGCATCGGCACGAAGTTGCCGCGGTGCCCGCCCAGGCCGTGCACGAACAGCACCGGCCGGTGGCCATCGGCCGGCAGTGCATCGAGGGGCGGACGGCTCGGCCCCAACATGGTCAGACCCATGACCGGCAGTTGCAGCAGGTGCCGGCGCAGGTCAGGGTCGACGGCCTGCCACGCCGCCGCCGCGCCTTGCCCGGCAGAGACCGCGGCCCGGGCGATGACGCGCCCAGCGATCTGAAAGCCGGCGCCGACGCGCTGCCAACCGTTCTTGGTGGGGGGAGAGTCTGGGCTCATGGCGCACCTCGTGGCGTGTCGGCCCCTGGGGCCAACGCCGAGGCGCCAGTATCACACACGGCTGGCGCATTGCACCACGCGGGGCGCGCGCCTTGTGACCAGGGCTGTCGCAAGAAGCGCACGGCGACCGTCATGGGTCGCGATAGGCCCAACGCGGCAATGAATTGCCGCGCTACGGCTCGAGAAATCTCTTCGAGATTGCTGGCTTCACAGCCAGCGGTACAACTCGCGGCTGTCCTGATCATTGCGCTACCGCCGAAGGTCGCACCTGCCACAAGATCGCGACCCAATGAATTTCATGCGTTTCGCGTCAAGGCGCCCACAGCGTGCGTGCCGCGGGACGCTGCCCAGTGCAAAGGCGGCCGGAACTTTCGTTGTCCAGCATGCAGCGCCTGCACTCGCCAAGACAACATGCATTTCTCTGGATGCAGTGGTCGGCGCCCGGTGTGTCCGATTTGCGCATACCGAATGCAATCGACCAGATGCCACTTCGCCACACTGCGCATGCCACATGCAGAGTGCAGTGCCCGGCATCCGCAAAGTTGCGATCCCGCATGCCGCTGACCGCAGGTGGGATGCGCGCATGCGTTGGGGCGCATTCAGCCGCAACATGCGCCATCCTGCTTTCCTTTGCCACCATTGACGACGCCCAACTCCAGTTCTATATTCCGCGCCACGTCTCGGCGTCGCCGAGCCTGGAGGTTCTGATGCGTTTTCCATCCCTTTCCATCGCCGTCTCCGTACTCATCAACCTGGGCTGGTACCTCATCTGCGCGCTGCGCGCCGAGCCCGAGACCGTCGGCATGGACGCGGCCATGACCGCCGCCGACGAAGGCATCCGCAAGTCCATCGGCGCGCGCAACAAGGCGACCGACCTCTTGACCGCAGCGCGCGCCTATCGCGCTGTGTGCCGCCGGCAGGCCGGGCGCTGGTTGGTGCGCGCGGCGCTCGACATCAGTCGCGCGTTTGAAGGCAAGAAACAAGCCCTGGGCTACCAGCGCCTCCTGCCCAAGCCCACCCATGTCGTGCTGCGCATGGGCATCGCCGAGCGCATGGCGGCGTTCGAGGCCGTCCTGCGCGCGCTCAAGGATCCGCAGACCCCCAAGGAGTTGGCGGCACTGGCGACCGAGGGCCAAAAGCGCATCGATGCCCTGCGCGGCGCGGATCAGGGTGTGGCGGCGGCGGAGATCGAGCGCGGCAAAGCCGTGCACGGCATCGCCGTGGCGCGCGAAGCGTGGTTTGGCGCGTACAAGGCGTCGTATGGCGCGCTGCTGGCGAAGTATCCGCTGGACAAGGACACGGTCGAGTCGTTCTTCGACGAGCCCCCTGCGGTGAACAAGAAGGCGGTGGCTGACGCGGTCGTGGCTGCGCCGCTCGTCGCGCCTGAGGACAGCGAGGGCGGCGAAGAGACTGCGAAGAACGGCTGAGCTTTGCGCGATTGGCCGCGCTGAGGCGCACGCCCGTCTCCCTCTTCGAGAACAAGCTCAAGTGCGCGTCGTGACTCTGACGGCGCCCGTGCCCGGCCTACCGCGTTGCAGGCGAAGCACCCCGGGTTCTCGTGGGTTGTCGCAGAGGACAGCACAGCGCCACCGCCACGATCACGGACTTGCGCGTCGCCTTGCCACGCCGAACTCGCGCGCAATTTGCACACCTGCATGGCTAGACCGAAGCGGCAACGCCGTGCCGGGTTGTACGGCCTCCGTCGGCCAACGCCATCCAGCGGCGAAGGTTCGGCCCCGGCGCGGCGTCTGGCCCGGTTGCGCTTCCCGCGCGAAGGCCATCGCCGTACGGTCAAGGTGTCCGCGAAGACGGACGGCGCTATGCCCGCCAATTGGTTGGCCGGGATGTCTGGGTGAGCTGCGATGCCTACCGGCTTGTCTCACCACCGGACAGGCAGAACCCCTACTGCGCCACCGTCTCGCTCTTGAGCCCCGCATCCCCAGCAATCTCCGCCTCGGTGAACAGCATCGGCCGCCACTGGCCCTGGCTGAACAGCTGCGTCTGATCGGCATTGTGCGGCGCGCCCGGATCGCTCGACTGCGAGTAGGTCAGCACCGCGAACGCCTTGGGACCGGCCGGCGTCAACTCGCAGGTCATCACGAAACTCGACCCGTAGTTGACCGGATAGCCTTGGGTTGTGAGGGCGGTCGGGCCGAGATAGGGCGCCACCTTCATGCGCGGCAACAGCGTGTCGTTGCTGCCGCTTGTCAGGCCGATGACCTGGAATGCGCCCTCGGCATGGGTCGCGCCATGAATTGCGATGCGCACGTCGTTCTTGAGGGTGTACTGCACGTCATTCATGGCGGAATCTATGGCAAACTTCCCTTGCTGCAAGCCATACGCCGCCGCCGCCAGTGCTGCCAGCATCGGATCATCGCCAGAAGCCGGCGCGGCCTTGAGGGTGTTGGGTGTCGTGGCTGGCTTTGCGACATCAAAGGCATGCTCGTAAAGCGGCGCGGGCGCGCGCGCGAAGAACTCGCGCCACAGCGCTGCGCCTTTGCTCTGGCCCGTGAAGCGCTTGTCCCATGCCGTGAGCACCGTGCACGCGGCAGACAGATCCACTTGCGTCGGTATGGCGTCCTGACATGCGCTGCCGGTGGCGGCCGCGCAGACCTGACCTTTGTTGCCCAACAGAAACGTGAACTTGCCCTTGCCCTGGCAGCGCGCCGCCAGCGTGTCAGCGAGGTCTTCCGCCGTCCAGTTGCGATCGGCAAACACCATGGTCTTCAGTTCTTCCAGCGTGAACTTGCCGTCCTCGCCCGAGGCGCCGTCTTTGGAAACCTCGGTCAGCAGCTTCAGGTTCATGCGCGTGCGCGCCGAACGCGCGGTCTTTTCCGGCCCGTACAGGTAGCCGAAGCCCTCCAGAGGCGCCGCGAGATTGGTGAGCCAGTGGCTGTCATTGGCGTTGTAGATGTAGTCCTTCCTGCGTTGATGCGGCGTCTTGGCGTAGGGCACGAGGCCCGGATCGCGAGAGCCCGTCTCCACCTGCCAATCGTTGATGGACTTGGAGCCATCGAGCAGCACCAGCCCCTGATCCCACGCAAACTGCGTCAGGAAATCGCCGGCTTTGAGCGCCGCCTGGTGGTCATCGACCGCCGCCTGACTGAGGTTCGGCGTGCTGTTCGACTCGCAGTAGTAGGCCTCGCCCGTCGAATCCGCCGCCATCATGTTGGTCCACGGATTGCCGGAGATGTCGCGCAACACGCTCTCTACGTCGTCGATGTTCTTGGCTTTGGCCAGCGTGAGGAAATGGTCGTACAGCTTCTGGTTGTTCTCGTTGCCGTCGCGCAGGGCATAGGCATTCTCCTTGGTCCACTCGGCCACCGCCGGCAGCACCAGGATCGGGCCGAACTCCGTGCGGTAGAACTTGCGCGTCTCCTGGGTCAGCTTGCCGTCCTTGCCGAGGATGTCGATGGTCTCTTCGCGCATCGTCATCTTGTGCGGCTTGCCATCCACGAGGTAGGTCGTCGGATCCTGGGGATCGAGCGCCAGCTTGTAGATCGTGAACTTGCGCGAGGCCGACACCGTCGCCGTGAACGCCACCTTGTCGTTGTGGCCGATCAGTACGCCGGGCACGCCATAGAGCGCGACGCCGACCACGTCGAGCTTGCCAGGCACCGTCAAGTGCGACTCCCACAACCGCAATTCGCCGAGCCAGGGAAAGTGCGGGTTGGCGATGACCATGCCGCCGCCGCTGGCGGAGCGTTCGCTGCCGATGCCCCAGCCGTTGCTGCCGATGACCGGTTCGCGCACGTCCCTGAAGTCTTCGGCCATCGCGGTCATCGCTTCCGGGGCGCGCAGCAGATCGTCGAAGGTCTTCAACCACGGCAGCCCGGCCGGGCTGTTCGCCGCGCCGTCGCTCGGCACCAGCGTCGTGTGCAAGTAGGAGCGGAAGTTGCGGCCGCTGGCAATCTTGGCGAGATCCTGACCATAAGCCAGCAGATCGATGGCACTGATCGGCTGCACCCAGGCGGCGTCCTTGCATTCGCTGGGCAGGCCCGCGGGGCCGACATCTGCCAGCCTCTTGTTGTAGCCGGCGACATAGCCGTCGACCGCTTCCTTCGCCTCGGCCGACAAGGTCGCGTAGTTCGCCGTGGCGTGGGCGACCAGCAAGAGGGCCTTGTTGGCGAAGTCGATGTCGACGTTGCTGTTGCCCGCGCCCGGGCCGAAGTACTTCGCACGCTCGCTGCGCACCTTGACGATTTGATCCGCCAGCACGCAGATGTTGTCCTTGGCAAAGGCATAGCCCTGACCGAAGAACACGCTGCCCAGGTCCTTGGCCGCGATGTGCGGGATGCCGTAGCTGGTCCAGCGGATGGTGGCGCTGTAGTGCTTGGCGCTGACGGTGTCGCCGCTGGCATCGGCGGCAGGCGTCTTGGCGGCGGGCGTGCTGCTGCAGGCGCAGAGCAGGGCGAGGAGGCTGGCGCGGAACAGGCGTGACATCGGCGGCTCCTGAGTGCAAGAGCCGGTAGTGTAGACCCACCGCCTGGCCGTGGGTAGACGTGCGCCCCACCCGTCCTCGACGCTCCGCACTGCCCCGGTGTACCCTCGGGTGCCGGAGGCCATCCTGACTACGCTGTTCATCATTCTGCTGCTCGTCATCGTGCACGGCATCTTTGCCGGCGCGGAAATCGCCATCATCACGATGCGCAAGACGCGGCTGCGCGAGTTGGTGGAAGAGGGCAGCGCCCGCGCCCGGGCCGTCAGCGACCTGCGCGCGCACCCGGAACGCTTTCTCGCCACCGTGCAAGTCGGCGTCACCGTGCTGAGCGAGGGCGCGGCGGCCCTGGGCGGCGCGGCGGTCGCGCCCAAGCTGCAGGCGGTCTTGGAGACCGTGCCTGTCCTGCGGCCGCACGCCGAAAACCTGGCGCTGACGCTGGTGGTGGCTGTCGTTGCCTACCTGTCGCTGGTGCTGGGAGAACTCGTGCCCAAGTCGCTCGCGCTGCGTTCGGCCGAGACCTATGCCCTCCTCATCGCCACGCCCATGCGCTTCATCTCATGGGCGACGCGGCCGCTGGCCTGGTTCCTGACCGCAAGTTCCAACCTGGTCCTGCGGCCTTTTGGTGATCGCACCACGTTCATGGAGGCGCGCGTCTCCGCCGAGGAATTGCAGCAGTTGGTGGACGAGGCGACCAAGACTGGCGCCATCGACTCGCACTCGGGCGAGATTGCTTCGCGGGCGTTGGGCTTTTCGGACTTGACCGCCGACGCCGTGATGGTACCGCGCAACCGCGTCACCGCCATCGACAAGGACGCGAGCGAAGTCGACATCCGCCAACTGATGCTCGATTCGCCCGCGACGCGCTGGCCGGTCTGCGAAGAGAGTCTCGACAAAGTCTTGGGCTACATCACCGCGCGCGATGTGTTGGCGCGTATTCTCGCAGGGTTGCCGTTGGAGGTCGGCGCGCTCAAGCGGCCCGCGCACTTCGTACCCTGGAACATGCGCGCTGCCGATGTGCTCCGCGACATGCAGCACCACCAGATTCAACTGGCTGTGGTCGTCGACGAGCACGGCGGCACCGAAGGCCTGCTGACGCTGGAGGATCTCGTCGAGGAACTGGTCGGCGACATCCTGGGCGAGCACGAGGCGCGTGAGGAACACATCCACCACGAGGCGCAAGGGCTGGTGCTGGTGCGCGGCGCGACGCCGATCCGCGATGTCAACCGCGCGCTGCGCCTCGATCTGCCGGAGGGCGAGGATTGGACGACGCTGGGCGGTCTGTGCACGTCGCTGGCGGGAGGCATTCCCCACAAGGGCGACCGGCTGCTGACCGAGGACGGCGTGATCTTTGAGATCGTCTCAGCCACGCCACGGGCCGTGGGGATGGTGCGGATTGTGCTGCCGGAGGTGGAGGCCGACGGTGCAGGCATCTGACCGGCTCGTCCGTCAACCCTGCTTCCACTGCCAATAGCATACCTTGGGCGACTCGATGACGCCCGACTTCTTCAGCTTGGCCATCACCTTGTCGACTTCCTTGCGCTCGATGGCGGTGGCGTCGGCGATTTGTCCCGCACTGACAGGCTTTTGCGCGGCTTTGAAAAACGCGATGATCTTCTGTTCGCTTTCCATGGTGTGTCTCCGTGATTGCAGCGGCGATCGCCATGCGCGCCTCGCCCAGGCCGCGGGTCCCGCCCGCGCCATGGTTCGTTGTGCCGCGCCAGGTTGTCAAGGTGGCTGAGCGGGGCCGGCATCCCGGAAGCGAGCAACCCAGCATCATCGCGCGCAGACCCCGGCACATTTCAGAATGTGATCGTCCGTGGCATTGTGTGCAAACCCCGCAATTCTTCAGGATGAGAGGCCGCCGAACGGCCTCTGTGCCGACGGCGTGTGCTAGCCTCAAAGGGCCCCTCCAATCAGGAGAGCGGGCCAGGATGGACGCCATGGACATGCCACCCGCCGCAGACACCAACGCTGGCCAGACCCTGACTGCCGTGACGAACCGGCGTGAGTTCTTCCTTTACGGCCTGATGCGCATCCATCAAACGCGACGTTACTGGCTGCTGCCCGCGTTGATGGCGATCGCCGCGTTCGGCCTGATCGTCAACCTGTTCACGGGCTACAACGCGTTGCCCGCCATCTACAGCTTGATCCCTTGATGCAGGCACGTGTTCGGCGCGCGCTGTGGCTAACAGGTGCCGCGCTTTTGGCTGGCCTTTGCCTGTATGTCAACGCGACGGTGCCTCCAGAACTCGCGCGATTGCAGCGCATTCTCGCCGTATTGCAGGTGGACCCGGCGCTGCTCTGGCGCCAACGCTCTTTGCTCGACGTGGCGTTCGAAGGCACGCGCGTCGTCACGGACGCCGGCGGATTTCGGCTTGTTCCCGAACCGGCCAGCCATCGGCTGCCCGGCGCCCGGCGTGTCGTGGCTATGGGCGCCAGCCCCACCTTTGGCTATGGCGTCGAGGCGGCCGATGCCTGGCCGGCCGTGACCGGGCGCGCGTTGGCGGGCCGCATTCCCGGCCTCGAGATCATCAATGCCGGCCAGATCGGCTATTCGTCCTGGCAAGGCCTGCGCCTGTGGGGCGAAGTCGTGCGCGACCGCAAGCCCGAACTCGCGGTGGTCAGCTACGTGGTCAACGACATCGAACGCATCCGCTTCTTCTTCCCCAACGGCAGCGATGACGCGCACACGCCCCTGCCCGGCCGGTCCTTCGCCCGCGTCCGCAACGCCTTGGAGTCCTTCGGACCAACCGCCCTGTTCATCAGGCAATTGGTGCGCACGGCCGCCGTGGTTCTGCCGCGCCCCAGCCACGCCTTGCAGCAGTGGACCCACGTTCGCACCACGCCCCACGACTACGAGGCCAACCTGCTCAAATTCGTTGCGCTCTCTCGCGCGCGCGGTATCCGCCTCGTGTTCCTGGTGCTGCCGTTTCGGCTACCTGCGCCGATACCGCCGCGCCCCGCACAGGCAGACGTCCTCCTGGCAGCAGCAGAAGTGGCATTCACTGCAGGCGATTGCGACCTGGCGACACGCCTCGTGGATCAGTGTCTCGCTCTCGATACGTGGGGGGGGCAGGCGCACGACCTGCGCGGCCGCTTGTTGGAGCGCGAGGGGCATCCCGTCCAGGCCAAGGCAGCCTATGCCACTGCAGCACGTCACGTAATCTACGATTGCGCCCGCGACGCCCGAACATACAACACCATCATGACCCGCGTCGCGCGTGACACGGATACGCCGCTGGTCGATCCGACGCCGGCGCTGGGCAACACAGCCGCAAACATGGAGCTATTCGTCGCCCACGACTACATTCACCCCAACGCCGCAGGCCACCGCATCATTGCCGACTGCGTCGCCCCGGTCCTCCAGCGCGTGCTAGCTGGTGAGCGCGGCGGGATCGTCCAGGTATGCAAATAGTGCCGCATGCTTGCCCTCCTCGTGCCACTCGGAGAGCAGAAGCTGCGCGTCGGCCAGGAGCTCGGTGAAGTACGCGACCACCGTGGCCTCATAGGCGTCCCACCGCTCCGGGGCGTTGTAGACCCAAAAAGCCAACACGTCTGGCAGCATGAATTGGAAGCAGCGTTGCTGCGCCTGCTTGTCCGTGGCCGTGCCCTTGTAGTTGTCGGTCTCCGACAAGCCCATGCGCCTGAGAATTCGACCGGTCGTGTGCAGATTCGCCGCGGTCACCGTGGCCTGACCCGGGCGCGTGATCTTGTCGAAGTACGTCATCGGCGGGTCGATCGCGCAATCCAACACCGGCGTGTGGTAGGTCAAGCCGATGGAGTCCTCGAAAGCGCGCAGCAGATCGATGACCTTGTCCATGTGCGCAGGAAAGAAAGGCCAATCGTGGGTGATGCCGTCCGCGACGTGGGCGATGCCCCAACGCTTGCAGTGCGCGATGGTCGCGACGTGGTTGGCGAGGGCGCAAAATCCGCAGGTCTGCAGCGTAAAAAAGCCGTAGCGCAGCGCGTAGCTGGCCCGCCGGTGCTCGGTCATGTGCCGCGCCAGAGGCGTTGTCTCGTAGATGAAGTGCCGGAATGTCACGTCGGGGAAGCGGGCCACGAGCTTGTCGCGGTTGAAGTGGGAATGCTCGGGGCTGTGGAAGCCAAGCCTGTGAAACGTCAACAAATCAACATGCGAGAATCGTTCGGCCAGCAGTGCCGCAGACGCCGTCGAGTCGGTTCCGCCGGAGTAAAGGACCGCAACGCGATCCGCTTGATCGACCATCCGTTTCACTCCTTGAGCCTGGCCAGAAACCATGTAACCAGGCGAACATAGCCGGCGTGGATGGCGTTCGCGCAGCGGCCCAACCAGTCGGCATAGGCGATCCGCGCGCGATACGGCAGGATCAGCGCCACCAGCAGCAGCGACGAACCCGCCAGGAACCCAATGGTTCTAGCCGGCAAGGACCGCCGGTGCGCAGGCGGCGCTGGACGATGTGGCACGCGCAGGTCATCGCTCATGGCCGGCCGCCTCCCGAAACGGGCCGAGTTCGTGCCCGCTGAAGTCGCCGGCACCGGTCTGGCCTCGCAGCCGGCGCAACCGCAGCGGACGCGCTTTGAGGATCGGCAGCAGGCGCGGCGCCAACTGGTCGACCAGCCAGGCATTGCCCGCCGCGGACGGATGCCGATCCGGCAGTGTCAACCCGGGACGTCGACGGAAGTCGTCGAAAGCGATCGCCGCGATGCCGGAGGACTGCAAGTCGTGGCACGGGCTGTAGCAGAACGCTTCCAGGCCGGCATGCCATTGATCTGCAATCGTCTTTAGTCGCCGCGTTGCCTCCGGGATGATGTCGCGCGACTTGGGTTCGTAGCCGGCACGCTCCTCAAGGGTGGCGAGCGCGTATGCCTCGCCCTCACCGAACAGGGCAGCCGCGACGCGGTAGAGGCCGTCCCGCGCGATGGCGCGTCTGCGCCAGGCCATGTCGAGCGGGACGAGCATGGCCTCGGGCAGGTGGGCCAGCAGGACCGCATCGCAGCCCACGTCGCGCGCCATCCGTTCGGCGATTTCCGTTGCCGAGAGCAGGTTGTTGCCAGGAATTCCGAGGTTGTAGACTTCCACGTTCACGCCGAGCAAGGTCCGCAACCGCGCCTCCAGCTGTTGGCCGAGCGTGTCACCGAGTTCGACGCCGGTCCCAAAGACGCACGAATCACCCACCAGCAGCACGCGCAGCGCCGGCACGTCTGGACGATCGACATCGCGAAATCCCTGATCATTGATGTGGACATGGTGTGGCGGCGTTCCCCCCGCAAAATCGACGTTCGGCTCCATGCCCAGGCGGTAGTCGGTCGTGGGCAGGTCACCGACGCGCACCCACCAGACAGCGGCGGTCGTGGCAATGGCCGTCACGCCGGCAAGCGCCATGGCCTGTCTGCGTGCCTTGCCCGCGCCGAGTCGGTGCAGCGCGCGCAAGGCCCATGCTGCGAGGCCCGCAGCCAGGGTTGCGCCCAGCAACCTGCCGATGCGGTCTGCGCCCAGCGCAAGGTGGTGAACGCCCGCTTCGACCAGCGGCGGCAGCCCGCCCAAGGCGTACACCGATGCCATCCCGACCAGCGCGGCCAGCACCGGTGGCGCGGCCGGACCCCATGCCAGCGGGTCGCGCAGGCCCGTGCGGACTGTTCGAACGCTGGCGACAAATCGGTCTCGAAATCGCGACTGCTGTGACAACGCCGATCCTGCCGGGTGGCGCCGGCAAGGGCGCCGGGGCTCCGGAACCATCGACTATGCCAGTTCAGCGCCTCTTGTCAGGCGCGAGCGCAGGGAAGTGCCACAGAAACCACGATTCTCCACACACCGACATCTGTCCGTTGCAGTTGCTGCGGGTGTTCGTCTTGAGGCCGGTTCCCTTCAGATCCCCAAGAATGGTAGAACGGCTCGCGCGCCGCAAGACTCGGCGCGGCAACCCAGGGGGCTAGCGATGCGGGCGAAACAATGGTGGTGGGTCAGTCTGGCGATGCTGGCGGCCTGCGGCGGCGAGACCAAGACGGCCAAGAAGGACGTGGTGACCGGTACCGACACCGTCGCCGACGCTGCTACGGACGCGGCTGGCGCGGACGCCGGGGCCGACACGGTGACTGCCGGCAACGCCGCGGCGCAGCAGGCCATTCTCGGTGTGCCGCAGACGCAGACGTGGGTGCTGCCTGGCCTGTCGGGCGAGGTCCAGGTCGTACGCACGCAAGGCAATGTCGCCCACGTCTATGGCAAGAACCGCAAGGATGTCGCACAAGTCATGGGTTTTGTCATGGCCAGCGATCGCTATTTCCAGATGGAACTGACGCGGCGCATGGGCCTGGGTACCTTGTCGGCGCTACTGGGTGATGCGGCGCTGGAGACCGACGCCGATTCGCGCGCCAAGGGCAGCGCCCACGTCGCTGACGGTATCGTCGCGCGCCTGAATGATGAACAGAAGGACTTGTTCGATGGCTACGCCGCCGGCGTCAACGCCTACATCGACGCGGTCATCGATGGCAAGCTGCCCGAGCCGAGCGAGATCGCGATTGCCAAGGGCCTACTGGGCGGTACGGCCAAGACGCTGATGCTGCATTGGGATCGCCGCAGCGTGGCCGGCGCGTCGGCGGCCATCGTCTACAACCTCGGCTACGAGACCGACGACGTCGGACGCACGCAGAACATCGCCAACATCGCCACGCAGTTCGAGGGCAAGGCGCTGGGCGAGTTGCGCAAGAAGGGCGCGATCGCCGATATCGAGCTCAATGTCGACGCCGTCAAACCGGTCAGCTCGGCCGCGGGTCTGGGCCTGGATCTGGGCGGCAAGGCGGTGACCAAGACCGAGCCCGGCAAGGTGCCGACGGCGGGCAAGTTCGTGTTCCCGCAAGGGCTGCCGGCCGAGATGCTGCTGCGCCTGCAGGGGCGGTTCGCGGCCCAGCAGCGGCGCAGCGGCCACGACAAGACCAACGGTTTTGGCTCGAACTCGTGGGCCGTGGCCGGCGCAGGTTCGGCGGGCGGTGCCGGCATCGTTGCGGGCGATGGCCACCTGCCGCTCTCGGTGCCGTCGCTCTTTTACCAGATGGGCCTCGATACACGTGTTTTCGGTGGCGGGCCGCTGCACCAGAAAGGTCTGATGATTCCTGGTCTACCGCTGCTCGCAGTCGGCACCAACGGCGCGGTCGGCTGGAGCCAGACGCAGCTCGGCGGCGACATCACCGACTGGTACCGCGAGGAATTGACGCTCGATGCCAACGGCTTGCCCGCCTCGACGCTGTTCCAGGGCGAGCAGAAGCCGGTCGTGAAGGTGGAGGAAGTCTATGTCGTGGCCAACGTGCCGATCCTCGGCTCCAAGGGCCGCACCGAGACCTGGCCGCGCTGGAAGACCTGGGATGGCCGCTTCATCGCCGACATCGAGGGGCCGACCGTCAAGCAGGATGCGGCGTTGCAGGCGGGGCAGTCGCTGATCAACCTGGGTGGCCGCTTCGTCATCCCCAAAGACACCAACGGCGATGGCAAGGTGACGGCGGTGACGTTCGACTTCACTGGTCTCGATTCACCCGACATCATCGGTGCCGTCGACGGCTTTGGCCACGCCAAGGACGTTTACGAACTGCGCGATGCGACGCGCCATCTCGTCGCGTATTCGCAGAACATCGTCGCCGCAGATTCGCAGGGCAATGCATTTTACACCGGCTACCAGGCGGTGCCTTGCCGCGGCTACTTGCCGCGCAACCCGGATGGCACGTTTCAAGCAGGCGCCGACCCCAAGCAGTTGATCGATGGTACGAAGTACCGCGGCTTCACCGTGCCGCTGCTGGCCGATGGCCGCGTCGATGAGGGCAAGGGCAAGGACGATCCGTACAGTTGCGTGGTGCCCTTTGACGAATACCCGCAATCGATCAATCCGCCTTCGGGCTATGTGCTGACGGCCAATAACGATCCCGGCAACCTGACCAGCGACGGCTCGCTGACCAACGACAAGTGGTACATCGGCGGCCCGTGGGCCAACGGCTACCGCGCCGACACCATCGACCAGGGCTTGAAGGCAGTCGTGGCGACCAAGGCCGCGGATGCAGAGGCGATGGCCAAGTTGCAGGCCTCGAACCGCTCGCGTCTCGGCGAGGATTGGGTGCCCTTCCTGCTGCAAGCCATTGAGGCCGGCAAGCAGGCGTCAGGCAAGGCGCAGAAGAGCCCGGATGAACAGCGGCTTGCCGATCTTTACGATGCCATCACGCCGACAGTCAGCGCGGAAGTGGTGACGCGCCTGGGCGCCTGGCACAAGGCCGGCACACCGGCCCTCTCTGGCATCGAGACGTTCTACCACCAGGTCGCCGCTGGTGAAAAAGACCACGCCATTGCCACGATGATCTTCAATGCCTGGATGGGCCGCTTTGTCAGCCGCGTGTTTGACGACGAGAACATCAACCTGTGGGAGCCCTGGGGCGCCGATGCCCGCACCCGCGCCCTCACCGACTTCCGCGACGGCCGCGGCGCCAACAATCCGAAAAACCTCGCGTCCTGGAATCCGACGACGCAGGAATCGGCGTTCTTCGATGTGCTGGGCAGCGACGCCATCGAGACCAGCCACGAATGCGCGCTGTTCGCCTTGAAGCAGGGCCTCGATTTCCTTTACGCCAAGCCCGACAGCGACGGTTTCGGCGGCTTTGGCACGGCAGACATGACGCAGTGGATTTGGGGTCTGCGCCACGGCGTGCATTTCGATTCCATCTTGGGCGAATTCCTCGGCAGCGACCCGACCTACGCTCCACTGACTGCGGCCTTCAACATCACGCCCGAGATCCTGCCTTTGGCGCCGAAATACGAGAAAGGCGATCCGCGCAACGGTTTGCCGTTCTTCCCGCGTGGCGGCGATGCCTTTGCCGTCGATGCCGCGGGCGGCATGGGCAAGTCGGCCTTCGACTACGGCAGTGGCCCCGTGTTCCGCATGGTCATCGTGATGGGCAAGGACAAGACGACCGGGCTCAACGTCCTGCCGGGCGGCCAGTCGGGCCTGACCGATTCCAAGCACTTTGCGGATCAGGCGCAGGCATGGCTGGCCAACCAGGCGTGGCCGCTGCGCTTCGAGGTCGCGGATGTCGTGGCCGGGGCGATCGGGCGCGAGGTGTACCGGCCGCAGTAGCGGCGCCGACCATCCGGGTACTCCAATCTGGGCCTGCGCTGCACCCGCAGCTACCCGTAACGCAACCCAATGCCCCGTATCACAACATCCCAGCCTTGCCCGCCAACCATCGCTCCAATTCCGTCGTCAACACGGCGACATGCTCCTGCTCCTCCGCCGCCAACGCCTTGTACAGCTCCTGTTCTGCCGATCCGGCTGCCTCGATGTCGGCTCGCTCGGCAAAGAAGCGCATCGCGCGCTGTTCGAACGCGATGGCAATGCGAAACAAGTTCACGGGATCCGCGGGCCGGCTGGGCATGTCGGCGTAGATCGCCGCGCGCTCGATAGCGCACTCGCCCGGCATCAACGGCACTTGCACGTGGTAGCGCCGGGCCAACGTGGCCATGTGCTCGTCTTCCATGGCGGCAAAACGCGTAAACAAGTCCGCCAGCAGCGGCTCGCGCGCCTCTTGCGCTGCACGCCGGTAGAATGCCTGGCCGCCCAGCTCGATCTCGAACGCCATGCGAATCGCTTGCAGCGACGCCTCGTTCGCGACCGTTTCGCGAGTCTGCGCTTCGAGCTTGCCCCCGCATAGCGGGCACATGCCGTAGGGAAATGCGAAACCCTCGCTGACCTTGGCGCATTCGGTGCAGTGCCACTGCAGTCTGGCGTCGGCGCAGCAAGCGTACGACTCGCTGTCTTCGACGGGTTGCTGGCACTTGGGGCAGCGTCTGCCGGCGTCTTCGGGGGCCAGCGGCTCGAAATTGGCCACGTCTTCGTTGGTCAACGGCCAGATCTTGCCGCGTTGCAGGTAGCTGGCGATGGCCTTGGCGGCGCGGCGGCCGGCTCCCATGGCGAGAATGACGGTGGCGCCTCCGGTGACGATGTCGCCGCCAGCAAAGACCCCTGGCAGCGACGTGGCTTGCGTCGTGGCGTCGGCGACGATGTTGCCCCACTGGTTCACCGCCAGGCCCGGTGTGGCGCGCGTGATGATCGGATTGGCCTTGGTGCCGAGCGCATAGATCACAGTATCGCAAGGCAATTCATGCATGTGTCCGGTCGCGACCGGCTTGCGGCGTCCCTGTGCGTCGGGCTCGCCGAGCACCATTTCTTCCAGCCGGATGCCTTGCACATCGCCGCTCTCGCTGACCAGGATGGCCACAGGTGCATGCAGGAAGAAGAACTCGACGCCCTCCTCCTTGGCGTGCCGCAATTCCTCCTTGCGCGCAGGCGCTTCCGCTTCGGATCGGCGGTAGACGCAGCGCACCGTGCCCACGCCCAGCCGCCGCGCCACCCGCAAGCAGTCCATCGCCGTGTTGCCGGCGCCGATGACGACCGCGCTGCGGCCGACGCCAACAGGCGTATCCATCAAGGGAAATGCATGGCCGCCCATGAGGTTCACGCGCGTCAGGAATTCATTGGCCGAGAAGACCTGTCCGGCAAACTCGCCGGGGATGCCGAGGAAGGCCGGCGCGCCTGCGCCGACGCCGAGAAAAACCGCGTCGAACCCTTTGACGCCAAGCAGTTGCGAAATGGTGAAGGTCTTGCCGATGACCTTGTTGGTCGCGAAGTGCACGCCGAGATCGCGCAAGTATTGCACTTCCCGGTCAATGATCTCGCGTGGCAAGCGAAACGCTGGGATGCCGTAGCGCAGCACGCCGCCGACGACATGCAAGGCCTCGAAAACGGTGACATCTGCTCCGACGCGGACGAGATCGGCGGCGGCGGCCAGGCCGGCTGGCCCCGAGCCGACGACCGCGACCTTGCCCAATGTGCCGGCGCCGACACCGGATTGCACGGCGGGTGCGCGCGCGTGGTCGCCGACAAAGCGTTCCAACCGGCCGATGCCGACCGGTTCGATCTTCTTGCCCAAGACGCACTGCGCCTCGCACTGCGATTCCTGGGGGCAGACGCGGCCGCAAATCGAGGGAAATAGATTGGATTCGTGGATGACGCTCAACGCGCCGCCGAGATCGCGCACGGCAACGTGTCGAATGAAACGCGGAATGTCGATCCACACCGGGCAACCCGAGATGCACGTCGGGTTGGCGCATTGGATGCAGCGTTCGGCCTCCTTCAAGGCATCCTGCAGTGAATACCCAAGGTTCACTTCCTGGAAGTTGTGCGACCGTTCCTGGGCATCGCGCTCGGGCATCGGCGTCTGCAGCGGCGGCAGTTCCTTCAACTTCTTGTAGTTCCTCTTGCCCTGCACGACGAGCTGCTGCTCCAGCTTGCAGACGTGCGCCTGATCCTCGTTGGCGACCGCCTCGTCGCGGACAAAGCGGCGTTGGCGCGCCATCAACTCGGCGAAATCGACTTGATGCCCGTCAAAATCAGGACCTTCGACGCAAGCAAAGCGCACTTCGCCGCCGACCGACACGCGGCAAGACCCGCACATGCCCGTGCCATCGACCATGATGGCGTTGAGACTGACCATCGTCTTGATTCCGAAGGCCCGCGTCGTGTCGGCGCAGGCGCGCATCATGGGCAAAGGGCCGATAGCGACGACGAGATCCGGCCTGTCGCGCTGGCAGACGTCGAGCAAGGCCGCGGTGACCCGCCCCGGCGTGCCGTAGCTGCCGTCGTCGGTGCACACGAGGGTGCAGTCGCTGGTGGCGCCGAAGCGATCTTCCCAGAAGATCAGATCTTTGCTGCGAAAGCCCAAGATGCTCGTGGTGCGGTTGCCGGCATCGCGAAAGGCGCGCAGTTGCGGATAGATCGGCGCCACGCCCAGGCCGCCGCCGACGAGCACCACATGGCCCACCCGCTCGATGTGCTGGGGCTGCCCCAAAGGCCCGACAAGATCGTCAAAGGTATCGCCGGCCTTGTAGCTGTTGCGCATCTCGCGCGTTGTCTTGCCCAGGGCCTGTGTGACCAACGTGACCGAGCCGCGCTCCCTGTCGAAGTCGGCGATCGTGAGAGGAATTCGCTCGCCGCCCGGGTTGAGGTGCACCATCACGAAATGGCCGGCCTCGGCGGCAGCGGCGATGTCGGGCGCATCGACCTCCCACAAGAACGTGACGTCGGAGAACGCTTCGCGGCGGAGGATTTTGTACATGCGTCTTGGGTAACGTGTCGGGGCGGAGGCGTCAAGCAGCGCCGTGAGCGTCAGCTGATTCGCTGGCATAATCCGCGATATGCAGCTCAGCCAGCAGGAGCGCGACCGCTGAATCGACCGCCGCGGCGACCGCCGCTGACATGGGCGCGTGCCACGCGAAGTCTTGACATTCGATGCCGAGCACCGCAATGCGTTCAGGCAGTTGCCCCAGCGCGCGCGCCAGTTCCACCGCCTGTGCCAGACCCAGCAGGTGTGTCGAGTTGCCGCCCAGGCGTGCGGCAAGCGGCGCCGCTCGTGCGTCTAACCACACGATATCACCGGCAGTTATGCCGCTACGCAGCGCGTCGACCAAGACCACGCACCCAAAACCTCGCCATGCGTCCAGCAGCGCCGCGCCGTCGCCGCCGTGCTCTTGCACCGCAATCCAATCGGGAACCATCGGGCGCAGCCGCCTGGCGACTGCGAGACCGACCGCGTCGTCACCGCGATCGGCGTTGCCGATGCCGAGGACCAGCGTCGGTATCACGACCGCGCCACGTCGAGCTTGAGGAAGTGCGTCGCACACGAAATGCACGGATCGTAATTGCGAATCGCCTGCTCGCAGCGCAGCGTCAGTTCGGCGTCGTCCAGGTGCAGGTGTGCCGTCACGAAGGCGCGCAGGTCCGCCTCCATCGCGCGCAGGTTCTGCGACGTCGGCGGCACGATGTTGGCGTCCTCGATAAGACCGTGATCATCCAAGCAATAGCGATGGTACAGCATGCCGCGCGGCGCCTCGGTCATCGCCCAGCCGATACCCTTGCGCGCCGCGACGGCCACCGCGGCCTCGCGCGGTTCCCGGTAGCCACGGATGAGGCGCAGCGCCTCTTCACAAGCCAACACCAACTCCACGGCCCGCACCAGGATGCTGCGAAACGGGTTGCGACACGGCGTTTCCAGGCCGATTTCATCCGCCGTCCGCCTGGCCAGCGGGGTCAGCCTGTCGCGGTTCAGGGCCATGCGCGCCAGCGGCCCGACGAGGTAGGTCTCAGTGCCTTTGTGATGTGAATGCAACGCGTTCGAGTGCGCGGCGTGTTCTTCGGCGAAGTGTTCCTGGTATTGCTGCGCGCTGATGTCGAGGCCGCGATCCGATACCAACCGCCCTTCGTTCATCGGGTAGTCATCGGGATGGCGCAGCGCGATCAACTCGTGGTGCAGGGTCAGCTCCGGGAACGTCAGCGTCGCTGCGAAGCGGGCCGTCGCGACCGCCGTCTCGAGCGCGCGTTCGAGTGGTGCAACTAGCGTATCCAACTCAGCTTTCGTCGGCGTGTGGTAGAAGCCTCCGACCTTGACATTGATCGGATGAATCTCGCGCCCGCCGACCACGGTCATGATCTGGTTGCCGGTTCTCTTGAGCGCCAGTGCGTCGTTGACCAACTGCGGGTGATCGGCAGCCATGTGCACGACACTGGGATAGCCCAGGAAATCAGGCGCATGCAGCATATAGACGTGCAAAGCATGGCTCTCGATCCACTCGCCGCAATACAGCAGCCGGCGCAGGTCGCGCAGCGGTCCATCGACCTGGATGCCCAGCGCGGCCTCGAGTGCGTGCACAGCGCTCATCTGGTAGGCGACGGGGCATATTCCGCAGATTCGCGCTGTAATATCTGGAGCTTCCAGGAACATCCGCCCGCGCAGGAAGGCCTCGAAAAAGCGCGGCGGCTCGAAGATGCGGACTTCGACGTTCTCGACGCGGCCGTCCTTGATGCGCACGTGCATCGCGCCCTCGCCTTCGACGCGGGCGAGGTACGGCACGCTCAACGTACGATTAGCGCTCATGGTTCTCGCTCTCGCGGCGAAAGGGCTCGGCGGCGGCGTGGTAGGTGCGAAAGGCTCGCAACAAGTCGTCTGCGGCGACGCCGGTGGCGGCAAGATGGCGCGCCAGTGCAGCCGTGTTCGCGGTCTCGGCCGGCCCAAAACAAGCAAAACATCCGCGGTGATACGAAGGACAGAGCGCCCCACAGCCCGCGTGGGTCACGGGGCCAAGGCAGGCCATCCCGCGCGCCACCATCACGCACACGCTGCCGCGGCGTTTGCACTCCATGCAGACGGAATAGCTCGGAATGTCAGGTCTTGCGTCCTGCAGGAAAGCACGCAGCACCTCGATGAGCTGGTGCTTGCTGACCGGGCAGCCATGCAATTCGAAATCGACAGCGACGTGATCAGAGATGGCCGTCGACTTACCCAGCACGCTGAGCACCTCGGGCCGGGCATAGACCCGTGAGGCAAAATCCTTTACGCTCGCGAAGTTGCGCAACGCCTGGATGCCGCCCGCGGTCGCGCACGCGCCAATGGTGACGAGGTACTTGCTCTGACGCCGCACGTCGTGGACGCGCTCGGCGTCGTGCGGTGTCGTGATCGATCCTTCCACCAGCGAGATATCGTAAGGTCCTTTGCCAACTTCGCGCGATGCTTCTGGAAAGTTGGAGATCTCAACCGCGCCCGCCACGGTCAGCAGGGCGTCCTCGCAGTCGAGCAGGCTGAGTTGGCACCCGTCGCAGGACGAGAACTTCCACACGGCGAGTTTCGGCTTCCGGGCCAACTTGGGCTTTTGCTGAGCAAGCGCCATGGCTTACAGCTCCCGCACGGTCATCAGCGGCCGCATTGCGCGCGCGGTGAATACCGGCCCGTCCTTGCAGATGAAGTGAGGCCCGAGCTGGCAATGACCGCACAACCCCACGCCGCATTTCATGTTTCTCTCCATCGACAGGTAGATCCGCCCGGGGTCGACGCCGCGCTTCTCCAGGTCCATGGCCGCGTAGCGCATCATCACCTCGGGCCCGCAAACGAGCGCCACGGTGTCGGAAGGGGCAAAACTCAGGCGCGGCAGAAGGCGCGTGACAAGGCCAACATGTCCGATCCAATCCGTTTGTGCGTGATCGACTGTCACGTGCACGCCCATGTCGAAGCGGCCGCGCCATTGGTGCAATTGCCGGCGATAGAGCAGGTCAGCCGGGCTGCGGGCGCCGTAGACAAGGAAAAAGCGTCCATATTTCGAACGATTCGCCTGGATGGCCAGCAAGGCCCCGCGCAGAGGCGCCAGGCCCATGCCACCGGCCACCACGACGACGTCCTGGCCGCGGGCCTCTTCAATGGGCCACGCGGTACCATAAGGACCCCGAATACCGACCACGTCGCCGGTTTTCAAGCGACAAATGGCTTCACTGACGGCACCGACGGCCCGCGTCGTGTGCACGAGAACGTCCGGCCGCGCACCATCGCCGGTAATCGACATCGGCACTTCGCCGTGGCCGAACACCGTGAGCATGTTGAACTGTCCAGGAAGAAAGCGGAAATTTGTCTCTCCCTCGGCCGCAACCAACTCCAGGCTGACCACATCCGGCGTCTCGCGCTGCACGCGGCGCACCACGAACAGGGTCGGCAGCATCGGATCCGCTGCGCTCATCGACCCTTCCTCGCCGGCGCCGACTTCGCATAGAGATCCAAGAGTTGCATGCGCGCGGCGTCGAGGCGCTCGTTGATGATGTGCGCAAAACGTTTGAGAATTTCGTAGCCGAGATCGTGGTCCGCTTCGCATTTGTGGCGCAGACACGTTCCGTCCAGCGCGATCGCCCGCGTCAGTTCGGTGGCGCGCGCACTGATGCGCCATTCGTACGGTGGCACAAGCCACGACCAGCCAAGGATTTCGCCCGCACCGACCGTCTGCACGGTCACCCCACCGCGCCCCGGCACGTGCGTTTCGAGCAGGACATGGCCCTGGCGAATCATGAAGAATTGACGCGCTTCGTCGCCTTCGGCAAAGAGCTGCTCTCCGGCATCGAAGCGGACATTTGTTGCACAACCAACGAGAATGGAAACGTGTTCCGGTCTGAGGCCGTGCATGAATGCCTGCTCGCTCAAGACCCG
>Ga0172368_10002317_pt1 | contig 24463 bp, 24 predicted proteins | sample Lak11m_FD_114540 | JGI IMG/M metagenome (GOLD analysis project Ga0172368, IMG submission 114540) | Freshwater microbial communities from Kabuno Bay, South-Kivu, Congo - kab_022012_11m | ecosystem: Environmental > Aquatic > Freshwater > Lake | place: Democratic Republic of the Congo: South-Kivu...
TCGCCCCCCGACATCTTTTGATTTTTGCGCGTCTTCTTTGAGCAAAAAGGCAAATTTTGCCCCCGCCCAAAATTTGCTTTTTTGCCGGTGTCTTGAAGCATTGTTTCCAAGAGGCTTTGCGGCTCGCCGTCTGAGGCGGTCTTTAAGTGTGTATCAGGCGAGCCAAGCGGACAATCGCTTTTTCTTAACTATTGAATTGGACGCTTACGGCTTGCGCTGCCCCCGCCCAGCGCAAGCCGTAAGCAAAGCCGAACCCGTGCTGTATTAGCAAGAAGGCAGCCGACCCAGGCTGCCGCCCAGCGAGGCTTCTGCCCACAGAAGCCGAGCGGTGGAATGGGAGATACGGGAGCCGCGACAGCGGCGGTGCATTTTAAGCTGTTTCCTTATGAACCAGCTTTACCCCAGTATTATAAACAAAGAACGCAAGAGGCGGGGCAAAGCGCCGTTAGAAGTAGTCTTTAGCGTAGTTTAAGGCGCTGCGGCCGAGCTGTTCTTTTCTAAAAAATTTTTGTTTGGATGTGGGAGCGCCCCCCAGGGCGCGGTGCATTATAGCTGTTTCCTTAAGTACCCGGCGCTTATTTGAATTGTGCCGGTGTCCTGCTTTCTGCAGGAAGACCAGCTTTACCCCGGCATTAGAGACAGAACAGCAAGGGGCGGGGAAGAGTATTAACAATAGCGGGAGAGGTTGTTTCTGGAAAAATTTTTGTTTGCCAGGGACGCGGGGATAGGGGCTGTTTCCTTAGAGGCAAAAGACCAATGGGTGGTCTTATAAGAAAATAAAAAAATACTTGCAACTCTGTTGCATTTATGGTATATATCATTTTATGTGCAATGGATGCCAATGTAAAGGTTTGTTACAGCGTAAGCGTATTGCTATTACCGAATTGCGCCGCTATGTTATAAAGGTCCTTACTCAAGCCCACTCCAGCCTTACCGCTGCTGTTATATTGCAAGAGATTCGCAAGATCCGGCACATAAATAAAGTTACACTCTACCGTATACTTTCGCTTTTAGAAGAAAAAGAAATCGTGCGTAGTATCTTGACATCTACCGGGGTAACCAGATATGCGCTTATCGACCCCCAGAATAGGGGAATGGAGAATCTTTCTCCTCAATTTGTTTGTAGGCGATGTAAGGTTATTATGCCAATTAATTTTTTAAATGCGCAATCACTGGTTAAAAAAGGGCTGAGCAGCAAATTCAGCGGTCCGTTTGAATTGGTAATAGAAGGTATCTGTCCAAAGTGCAGAAAGGAGCAGTATGCTTAATTTGATCCAGGCAACCGCAGGTGTTCGCAGGAGCAAGTTTTCAATTCCTGTCCTGGTAATAGCATTATATTGTGCCGGGATTTTATTTGCATCAAGCCAAAGCCAGGCCTTTACAGGCTCCAAGCCGCATTGCCTAAAGGGGTATCTTTGCAAGATGATGAGTAAAAACCTGAACAGATAATTTTTTTTGTCAGTAAAAGCAACTCAGTTGCATTAAATGATATTAAATAAGAGGAGGTTCATCTAAATGAAAAGGAGTAGCTTAATTCTAATGTTAATCAGTATAGTCTATACTGTTTGGGCGCAAACATTCGTTAATGCAGAAGAAAATGATCAAAAGGTTAGATCCCTGGAAAAAATCGTCGTCACGCAAAGAGGTTATTATATCGACCCGGTTTATTACCCGCTCAGCGTGCCTTCAAGCGAAGAAAGTACCACTTCCGTTGTCGATGCGGAAGAAATCCGGGCAGCGCATAAACAAACTGCAATAGAGACCATTGAAAATGTTCCCGGTGTTGTATTGGAAAGACAGGGCCGGAAATTTTCTACCCGGATAAAGATACGCGGTGAAAGAAATGTAAATGTGCTCATCAATGGCGCTTCTCCCGGACAGGATTATAGGATCTTGGGTGGCCTGCCTTCTACCTTAATTGAAGAGGTGGATGTAATAAGAGATTCAAGCTACCTGGCATATGGCTCTCCAAATACTTCCAGCTCAGGAGGTACTCCGGGTTACGGCGGGGTAGTCAACATTAAGCTTAAACAGCCGGAAAAACAACATGGTACTGAGGTAAAACTTGAATACGGAAATTTTAATACCCAGGATGAAAGTGTTACTACCTCTGGCAAGCTTATGGATGTAAGTTACCTGCTTAATGTAGAGCATACTGCATCAAACGGCCCGAGCAACCGCAACGCCAATCGCATGTCCACGGGCATTACCTCTCTCCTAAATAAACAATACGGAGACTACGATTCTAGAGTAAATATGCTTTTACATTTTGACGAAGGGTATTTAGGGCTTCAGAAACAGATGTCTTTTGGAACACGTAGATACGATATCTGGGAATATGACCCCTCCATGGATGCAATGGTCAATCTGGATATTCTGCATGCCTGGAATGAACGCTCATCTACAAATATTACCGCCTATCATGATTACCAGCAGGCAACGCTGATCATGAACCAAAGCACAAACCAAACCACCTACGCTTCCATGAAAGGCGGCAATGATGTGCAGAATAGAGACATCACCAGCGGGCTAAGTTTACGCCAGACATTCTCTATCCCCACCTTTAATACCTTGCGTTTCGGAGCGCAATTTAATAACTGGAATTGCCCCACAGGAAAGCTTTTTTACGAAGGTACGCCCCGAAAAGAGCAGGATTACGGCGTATACGCGCACGATGAAGTCAGGCTTTTAGGGGATAAACTCATCTTTGATGGCGGCTTTAGATGGGATCTCAAACACGTAGGAAAAGGAATTAACTATATTGAATCCGGAGGAACAAGCGGAACATATAGCAATAAATGGCTTGATCCTAATATGAACAGCGCCTTCGGTATCACTATCTGGCCATTTGAAAAACACGGCTTCTCTACCCGTTATTCAATCTCCAGCCAGGCAAATGCTATATACGCAGACGCAGACAATAACCTTTTAAGCAGCCAAACAGAAAACCGCTATGATATAAGCTATATAGGTAAGTGGTCTAAACAAATAAACTTTACGCTTACCGGTTTTCAAAGGGATATCTCAAACTTGCCACAAGCGGTAACCGGAAATTATTATCAAGCCACTGATGTAAAAAGATATGGAGCTGAACTGGAGTTAAAAGGCGCGCTCTTAGAAGGTTTTTCGTATTTCTTTAATTATTCACAAATTTATTCCCGGGATAAAACTAACCAGCAAAGAGATCACACTATTTGTCCCTATGTAGCCAATGTCGGCTTAAACTATCAGCATAATGGCTGGGAGTTTAACACTACGGTAAAAAGGGTAAGCGGCTACCAGGATAACTCTCTGGTAATCGGCAGTGTATACGAAGATATCGGGGATTACTGGCAAGGGGATTTAAATACAAGTTATACCTTTGAACGCAACAATATTACCCACTCTATCTACAGCGGTATAAGAAATGTGGGCAATGTAAGATATCAGACAGTGCCGGGTTATCAGGATTGGGGCTTAACATTCTACGGCGGGTATAAAATCAAATTCTAATTAACAGGGACAGGTGTTTTTAGGGCAAGCCACTTCTGGGACAATGGGAAAGAATGCCTATTGACAAAAGAAGTGTTTTATTATATATATAGCATATGCCAATAACTAAAAGGAAGGTATATGTCCAGGCCGTGTCGTTGCAGAAGAATAAGATGTAAACCAGATACAAATTACTTCAAGCCCCGCGGCATCCCATTGGATATGCTGGAAGAAGTGAATTTAACTCTGGATGAATTGGAAGCGGTCAGGCTGGCGGATTTTGATGGTTCTTATCAGGAAGATGCGGCCAAGAAGATGAATATTTCCCGGCAGACCTTCGGCAATATCATAGAGAGGGCGCATAAAAAGATAGCCGATGTGCTGCTCAATGCTAAGGCGCTTAAAATCGGGGGCGGAACAGTTGAAAGGGTAAAATAAATGGATAATCAAATAAAAGAAGCCCGGGCACGGTTGAAGTTGTTCAAGAAATACGGTTATGATATTCCAAAGGCCGGGAATTTCATTCTTGCCAAGGCCAAACTGAGTAAGGGGCGAATGTTGGAAGTCGGAACAGGGAAAGGGCACTCGGCAGTCGTTTTAGCAAAGAAAGGTTTCAAATTTATATCAATCGACTTGGATAGGAAAGCCCAAAAGGTAGCTAAGATAAGCCTAAAGGAGCTTAAGCTTGACAAGTTTGCGGTTCTTAAAATAATGAATGCCGAAAAAATGCATTTTCCCGATAACTATTTTGATTCAGTGATTTCAGTTAATTTTATTCATCATGCGAAGAATCCGTCCAAATGCATTGATGAAATGGTAAGGGTGGCCAAAGAAAAATTAGTAATCGCAGATATTAATCAAAAAGGCCAGCGTATTATGGAAAAAGTGCATGCCTTAGATGGCCATAGCCATGCGCCGTCTAAAATGTCGATGTCAGGCGTAAAAGATTATTTGCATAAAGCCGGCTTGGTGGTTAAGGCTTATAGAGATGTATGTCAGACTGTTATTATCGCTAAGAAACATCCGGGCTTATCTGATAGGCCGGTGTTCGCTACCATGAAAGGAGCAGTAAAATGAGAATATGTATTCCAACAGAAACAAATGAGGGCAAGCAGGCAAAGGTTTATGGGCATTTCGGCAGTGCGCCGTATTTTACAATTGTTGATACAGAGAAGGACTCCATAGAGGTTATTGATAATGCCAATCAACATCATGCGCATGGGATGTGTCAGCCAATGAGCGCGTTAATGGGAAAGTCTATTGACGCTGTGGTTACCGGTGGAATGGGTGCTCGCGCGGTTCAAGGGCTTAATCAGGGCGGGATTAAAGCTTATAGGGCTATTCCGGGAACAGTTGCAGATATTATTAGCCAGTTCACCAAAGGCGGGCTTGAGGAGATAACTGTACTTAACGCCTGCGCGCAGCACGGTTGTCATTAAGGAGGCATATATGAAGATAGGCGTGATTATTTCAAGTAATGATGCTGAAACCTGCTGGAACGCCCTGCGCTATGCAAACTTTTGCCTTGGACAAAAGGATGAGGTCAAGGTTTTTCTCACAGGCCAAGGTGTTGAGTATCAGAAGATAAGCACAGATAAATTCAATACGGTTGAGCAGGCAGAGCAATTGCTTCAGCGCGGCGGCAAGCTACTTGCCTGTGGTACCTGCATAAAATCCCGCAACCAGGAAGGTACTGAAATGTGCCCAATCAATACCATGAAAGACATGTACGAAATGGTTAAAGAAAGCGATAAGGTCGTTACATTCTGATCTAAACCCAGAATATTCTTGATATATCCAGGCATTACGCTTATAATTAGGCTAATAAATTCAGGCGGGTTTTCTCCTGTGAGATACGAGAGAGGCCCTTATTATTGTAATAAGAGTTGAAAAATAAGAGGAATAGTTATTTTTAATATTATTTAAAGGAGCATTAATTGGCGGATAAAAAATCCGGATCCACATGGAAGAGTTTTAAAGACAATTTTCCCTGGAAGGATATGTTTTTGGGTTTTTTAATTCCGAAGGTATTTTTCCTTTATGGCGCGCGTCATGGCGTGCCTTTTTTCTGGGCGGCTATATCCGTAGCCTGGTGTTTTGGGGTGTTTTATCTGCATCAAGTTAGGACTCATAAGGTGAATTTCTTCGCTATTTTTGCCGTAATCATGATTATGGCGCGTATAATGGTGGTGATCGCCGCAAAAAATCCCAGGATGTATTTATACGTGCTGGCATTGGATAATTTATTTGTGGGAGTTATTTTTATGACATCGCTTTTATTTAAGCGTTCATTGATGCAGATGTTCGCTGATTCTGCCAGCGCGCAAATTCCGCAGGATATCCTGCGCTCAGCGTATTATGAAAAATCCTGGAGAATTGTTACTTTTGTATGGGCAATAGTTTATATACTTTTTGCGTTAGTTTTGGTGTTATTAAAAGCCTGCAATTTAAAGATTGTCGGATTAGTTGATATGCTGGCTAGTTGGCCGCTCATGGTTATGTTATTTCTTTTTACCCTTAAATTCCCCGCCTGGTATTGGAAAAATAATTACGCGAAGATAAAGGCAGGGCAATAATGGAAATAATTTTAAAGCGCAAGATACCGGCTGATCTTCAAGCGGACCTGGACAAGCCGCTCATTCCGGAAGACGCATACTCAAAAGGAGCAGAGGAGTCATGGGAGAAATCATGAAGAATCTAAAATTATTTTTCGCAGCTATTTTTATCTTTATTTGCGGGAATAGTTTTGCCGAGGTAAATAAAGCCGTTTTCGGAGATGAACGCCGGAGGCAGATAATCGCCGATGTTGAGCAGTACGCGCAAAAAGGGATGCAGGAATGGGGGATCCCCGGAATGGCGGTAGGAATAGTACAGGGGGATGAGGTTATCTATACAAAAGGTTTCGGGGTAAAGACCGCAGGAGATAGCAGCGCGGTGACAAGCGATACGATTTTTCAGATAGGTTCAACATCCAAGGCCTTTACCGCCTGCCTGGCGGCGATGCTGCAGGATGAAGGCAAATTTAATTGGGATGAGCCTGTCACCAAGTATTTACCTGATTTTGCAATGTACGATCCCTGGGTTAGCCGGGAGTTTGAGATTTGGGATATGATGGCGCAGCATAGCGGCCTTCCGGGATATTCCGCGGATTTTTTGTCTATGTGCGGGTTTGACCGCAGCCAGATAATCCGCGCGATGCGCTACATTAAGCCTGTAACGAGTTTCCGCGCGAAATACGCTTATCAAAATAACATGTTTTTGGCAGTCGCGGCGCTTGAGGAGAAATTGAGCGGCAGGAGCTGGGAGGAAAATATCAGGGAGCGCATCTTTAAGCCTCTCGGCATGGAAAATTCTACCACGGATTTAGCATCGTTTCGTAACGCCAAAGATGTTGCCTCGTTGCATGTAAAAGTAAAAGATAAAGCCGTAGCAGTTCCGATGGACTGGAAAGGTATGCATTGGGTTTATACTTACGGCCCGGCAGGCGGGATCAACTCCAACATAACGGACATGGTCAAGTGGTTGAGGTTCCAGATTAACGGGGGCGCGCTTAATGGCAAACAGCTGGTGAGCAAGGAAAATACGGAGTTTTTGCAAACACCCAAGACCATATTAGAGCAAAAAGCCGGCGGCCGTAAGGCCTACTATTGTCAGGGTTGGCTCTATATGGAAGATGATCCCCATCCTATAGTTTGGCATAATGGCGGGACAACGGGAATGAAAACCATGATTGCCTTCGTGCCTCAGGCAAAAGTCGGCATAGTTATACTTTCAAATATTATTACCGGATTTCCCGAAGACCTGGCTTTCAGGTTTTTTAAGAATTATTTCGGTTTAACGTTGGAAGATAATATCGCCCGGATGAAGGAAGAGGAGAAAAATGCAATGGATGAGGAGTTAGCGAAGTCTCCTAAAGCCCCTGCGCAGCCCTGTGCCGCAATGCCGCTTGAGCAATATGCCGGTGAGTACCAAAATGACGTTTACGGAAAGATTGATGTTGTGTTAAAAAATAAGGGTTTGTCGATTTTAATCGGCCCGCTTAAATCAGAGCTCAAGCTGGCACATTTTGATAAAAATGATTTTCAGGCAGTTTTAACGGATTTAGATTTAACGGAAACCCCAGGTTTGGTAAGATTTGATGTTGGCCCGGGCGGAACGCTTTCGGGGTTGACCATCGGGGCTATAAATGATGATGGCTGCGGGACATTTGAGAAAGTAATGACTAATAAAAGGCAGGTTAAATGAATCGCACCGGAATAGAGCAGGAAAAATCAATTTTATTAAAGAAAATAAGAATCCTTTACTTAGTTTTGTTCTTAGCCTGCGTTGTTATTATTGTTTTTACTGCTTATTTCTTGAAAGAGCGGGGATTGTCGAAGGCAAATGCAACCACGCCGTTTTTAAAGCCTCCATATGCCGCAGAGGTGGAAAGCATAATCAAGCCCCTGCGTTATTCCGGAATCCAGATGTTTAAAGAAAAGGATATTTATTTAACGTTAGATTTTGACCGGATGATTTGGGTATTGCATAACGTGCATAGCTTTAATGATGCCGGAGAGTTGATCCTGCCGGAAGACAGATATGGGACTTGCGGAGAGTTAGCGGCGTATACGGCTGTTAAAATCAGGCCGATTTTTAAAAATGAGTACAATATTCAATTTGTAAGGGCCGCTCAATCAGGATATTTTCTTTCCCCAAATGCCTCGCATGTAGTATTAAAAATTACCAAAAAAACAGATGACAATGAAGTATATATTCTGGACCCGTCTTTTCATAGATATGGCCCGAAGCATGAATTTGAGGATTATTTATTTTTTGAAGAGACCTCCAGCCTTGATTTTGTGGAAAATAAAATTAAAGACATAGCCCAGCCGTTCAATAACTTCATCCCTATACTTATAAGGCATGATTATCTTGTAGGTTTTACTGTTGAAGCTAGAAACAACAAGTCCGGCCAGAAAGATTTTATTTTAGGTCTGACACTGACTAAGAAATATAATTATGCCGGTAGATTTATTTTTGCTTTACGCGAATATAACGGTAATGAGGAAATCGTGGAAAACAAGAAATCGGCCAGTGAAGTTTTAAGCGAAGAAGAATGGAAGATTTTAAAACAAAAAATAATAGATTTATTTGAGAGGGTAACGGATGAAGTTTATCCATCCGCAGATCAGGGAGGCAGGTTATGAAAATATTTATCAAGCGCATCATGCCTTTAGTTGGCGCAGGTCTCGCGGCGCTGGTTATCGTTGGCTGTGCTACGACCGAACAGGTCCCGGATGTCAGGATGTCGGGATTTCTCGGTGATTACTCGCAATTACATCACGGAAAGAGCGGCCAGGCTGAGTTTACATACCGTGATCCAAACATGGATTTAAGCAGGTATCAGCGGGTTATACTTGACCCTGTGCAACTTTGGGCTGCCGAAGGCAAGGGTTCTGCCTTGAGCAGGCTGTCCCGGGAAGACCAGCAGTTGTTAGTGAATTATCTTTACGTTTCACTGCGCGATGCGCTGCAAAAGGATTATACTATCGTAAATGAGCCTGCTCCTGATGTGATGCGTATCCGATGCGCTATAACAGAGGCCCGGGCAACCAGCCCGATTAAGGATTTGCTTTCTACCGTTACGCCCGCCGGACTGGGGATTAGCTACGCCAAACGGCTCGTGTTTGGCACCCATAGCGCAGTAGGAGTTGTAAGCGTGGAAGGAGAATTGCTGGATAGCCTTACCGGCAAACGCCTCGCCGCCGTGGTTGACCGGCGCGCCGGTACGAAATCGGTGATTGGCAAGCCCACCCGCTGGGGCGACGTACAGGATGCCTTCAATTTCTGGGCACGCCGGATGCAAACTAACCTGGCGTTACTTCGCGCGCATCAATATTAACCTTTACCCCGCGCTTCAGGATAGTTTTTAATTGTTTTAAAATTAGCAAGAACCTCTTCTTCTTACTCCCGCGGCAATCGGCGATAAATGACCTCTTTATAAGCATAATATCATTGATATATTAAGGTACTGCGCCTATAATTACCTTTATAAGTATAGAAGGATTTTCAAATTATACAAAAAGAGGCTTAAGATTGAAAAAAGTGCTTAGTTTCCTGTTTTTTGTTTTTTTGCCGCTAATGGCTTATGCTCAGCATGAGCAGCATGTGTCAATGATCCATGGGCAAGTTTTGGAACAGATGCCGGGTGAAATGCAGATGCCGGGTTTTTACGGCGGCTACCCGCAGACTCGAGAGGCAAGCGGAACGAGCTGGCAGCCGGAATCTTCTCCTATGGAAGGTAAGCATTTTATGCATCATGACTGGAATATTATGGTGCATGGTTATGTGTTTGGGATTTACGACCATCAGGGAGGAAAAAGGGGGGACGATAAAGGTTTTAGCACCAGCATGTTTATGCTCATGGCGGATAGGAAACTATCGGTGGGTACGCTGGGATACCGCAGTATGTATTCACTCGATCCTTTAATGGGCAAGCGCGGTTATCCGTTATTATTCCAGACCGGAGAAACCTATGACGGGATTCATCCTTTAATAGACCGGCAGCACCCGCATGATTTTTTTATGGAGGAGGCCATAACATATAACCTGCCGCTTTCCGGAGAAAGTTCTGTGTTCGGGTATTTTGGCCTGCCGGGCGAGCCGGCATTGGGGCCGCCTGCTTTTATGCATCGTTTCTCGGCAATGGATAATCCGGAAGCGCCCCTGGGCCATCATTGGCTGGATTCAACGCATATTACCTTCGGGGTAATCACCCTGGGTTATGTATTTGATAAATTTAAAGTTGAAGGTTCTGTTTTCCGAGGCAGAGAGCCTAATGAAAACCGCTGGGATATCGAAGCCCCGAAATTAGACTCTTATTCCGGCAGGATTAGCTTTAATCCCAATAAGGACCTGTCTTTTCAGGCAAGTTACGGTTATCTTGACAGCCCGGAACAACTTGAGCCGGATGTAAATGTAAAGAGAGTTACTTTTTCTGCGATATACAACCGGAATTTTGAAAACGGAAACTGGCAAACTACATTTGCCTGGGGTCGTAATGATAAGAACCCCGGATTTGACACAAATGCCTTTCTGCTTGAGTCAGCAATTAACTTTATGAAGTCGCATACAATATTCAGCCGTTTTGAATACGTTGAAAAAGATGAGCTTTTTGAAGAGGGTGATCCGCTGGCAGGTAAGAGCTATGATGTAAAGAAGCTTACCTTGGGATATGTATACGATTTCTTGCATTTAAAAGGCATTGACGCGGGTATAGGCGCCTCCTTTGATATACATTTCATATCGGATACCCTGGAAGAAGTATATTCAGATACCCCTAAATCATTTATGCTGTTTGTGCGCATTAAATTATAAGTTGTATTATATTTGGAACTTTCGTCCAATGTGCTATAATTTATTTTTAAGGTTAGCTTAAGCAACCCGGAGACCTGTGGCAGATAATCCTATTCGAAAGAAAATGCCCCCAGAAAAACTCGCGTTTGATTATTTAAAACCAAATATTCTTCAGCTTAAGATAAGCGGGGATTGGCAACTTTCAGCAGGGCTTCCTTTGGTAAGCGAGGTCATTAACCAGCTTGATTCTCACGCAGAGATCAAAGAGGTTTGTTTTGTCGTATCTGAGGATTTTAAATGGGATAGTGCCTTTATCTCCTTTTTGTTTAAATTAAGAGAGCTCTCCGGACAAAAGAATATCCAAATTGCCCCTCAAGGGCTCCCTCCGCAGGCAGAAAAACTGTTTAAACTCATGCCTGCGCAGGCAAAAAAAATATTGCAAAGCAGGATAACAGAGGAACCTTTTCTTGATAGTATAGGCAGCCGGGTTATCGGGGTAAAAGATTCCACGCTTTCTGTCCTGGATTTCTTAGGTGATATTATACTTGCTTTTAAACGCTTTGCCTGCGGTAAGGCGTTTTTTCGTAAAGATGATTTTTTTGTTATCGTGCAAAGATGCGGGGCAGATGCCCTGGGCCTGGTTTCGCTGATTACCGTATTAGTGGGGGTGATCCTGGCTTTTATCGGGGCGATACAGTTGAAGATGTTTGGGGCCCAGATTTACATCGCCGATATTGTAGGGATAGCCATGGTGCGGGTAATGGGGGCGATAATGACCGCGGTTTTAATGTCGGGGCGCACAGGGGCCAGCTTTGCTGCGGAGTTAGGGATCATGCAGGCCAATGAAGAGATTGATGCATTGAAAACCCTGGGTATCTCTCCGACTGAGTTTTTGGTTATGCCGCGCGTATTGGCATTGGTAATTATGATGCCCCTTTTGACCCTTTACGCTAACCTCATGGGCATAGTCGGAGGCTTTACCGTCAGCGTAACGGTCCTGGGGCTTAACCCGATAGAATATTTTAATCATACTGTTGCGGCGGTAAAACTGAGCAACCTTTGGCTGGGTTTGGTGCATAGTTTTGTTTTCGGCATAATTATTGCAATTGCCGGATGTTACCGGGGAATGAAATGCGAAAGAAGTTCCGTAGGCGTAGGGGAGGCCACGACCTCGGCAGTAGTTACCTCAATAACCGCGATAGTAATCGCTACTGCGGTCATTACTTTTGTTTGTCAGATAATAGGAATTTAATCCATGGAAGCTGTTATTGAAGTAAAGAATATTGATTTGGCTTATGAAGATCTTGTAGTGATGCGCGGGCTTAATTTCAAAATAAATAAAGGCGAGATTTTTATTATCATGGGGGGTAGCGGATGCGGGAAGAGCACCTTGCTTAAAACTATGATCGGCCTTAATCCTCCGCAAGAAGGAAAAGTCCTGTATAATGGGTCAAGTTTCTGGGATGAGGATGAAGGCAGGCGGCAGAATGTTATGCGCCGTTTCGGAGTGCTTTATCAGGGGGGTGCGCTCTGGAGTTCGCTGACCCTGCGCGAGAACGTTGCGCTCCCGTTGCAATTATACTCTAATTTATCGGCTTTACAGATCCAGGACCTGGTTTTACTGAAGCTTGGGCTGGTGGGCTTAAGCGAATACGCTGATTTTTACCCCGCGGAGTTAAGCGGCGGGATGAAAAAAAGGGCGGGCCTGGCGCGGGCAATCGCTTTGGATCCCGATATCATTTTCTTTGATGAGCCTTCGGCCGGGCTTGACCCTTTAAGCGCAAAGATGCTTGATGATTTAATCCTTGATTTAAGGGACAACCTGGGCACGACGATCGTGGTGGTAACGCATGAGCTTGCCAGTATTTTTGCGGTGGGAGATAATGCCATACTTTTAGATGCCGATACCAGGGCGGCAATTGCGCAAGGCTCTCCAAAAGATTTATTAGCCAATTCTAAAGACCCGCGGGTGATTAAATTCTTGACGCGCGGAGAAAAGCAAGGAGCAGGATAAATGAGAAAAGCCAATAAAACAATGATCGGTGCGTTCGCAGTGGGGGCAGTCGCGTTATTAGTCATAGCGGTTACGGTTTTTGGATCCGGGGACCTTTTTAAGCAATCGGATAAGTACATCTTGTTTTTTGACGGTTCGGTAAAAGGGCTTTCAGAGGGGGCATCGGTAATTTTCCGGGGAGTCAAGATCGGCAATGTCAGCGATATCGGGTTGATTTATCATAAGGACGATAAAAGGGTGTTGATACCCGTAGTTATCGATGTAGAATTATCGCGGGTCAAAGGGATGCCTGATAAATTTGGCTATCCGGATTATAATAAGCTGGTCGAAGAAGGGCTGCAGGCCAAGCTTGAAATACAGAATTTTATTACCGGACAGTTAATGATCGGGTTGGATTTTTATCCGGATAAACCGGCAAAACTATACGGCATCACCAATAGCCATCCTGAATTACCCGCACTGCCGATATCCCCGGATATTTTCGAGACAATGAATGATATCCCTGTTAAAAAGATCGCGGATGATTTAGAGCAGACGGTCAGCGCAATCAATAGGCTGGTTAATTCGGAAGGGATTACCGAGCTGGGTACGATGTTGCAAGAGGTAACCCAGGCTGCCCGTTCAACCCGGATGCTCACAGAGTATCTTGAGCAGCATCCGGAGGTATTATTAAGAGGCAAGGCTATGCCCAAAGGAGAATAAAAATGAAAAACCGTGTATTCTTTTATTGTGCCGTGCTCATCTGCGGCTTACTTGTTTTAAACGGATGCATCTCTGTTGATAGGACCCCTGACCCGCGTTTCTATATGCTTAAGCACCGAGAGGGAAATGAGTTTACGCAGAGGATTGATGTTCCCGCAGGCATGATTAATCTGATCGGCCCGGTGGATATCCCCTTGTATCTGGATCGCCCGCAGATTGTTACTCAGGATGACCTTGGGATGATGAATATCGCGCAGTTTGACCGTTGGGGTGAATCTCTTGACACGGCAATAGCGCGGTTGGTTATCGAAGAGCTTAACCTGATGCTGCCGGGAGGAACCCTGGAGATGTTTCCTTGTAATTTCGCCATCCCGCTGAATTATCAGGTATTAATAGAGGTCCTGCAATTAAAGGCAAACCTTAAAAAAGATCTTTTACTTGTGGCGCAATGGTCAATTATCAATCCGAATACCAGAAAGATGCTTTTTACAAAAAGGTCGGACCTGATCCAGCAGATTGAGCCGCATAATTATTCCGGTTTGGCGGATGCGCTGAGTGAGGCAGTTGCTGTATTAAGCGGCGAGATAGCCCATAATTTATCGATATTGGCAAACCAGGCAAAAAAATAGCCTGATTTCCGGAGCGGGATAAGGGGTAATTCTTATGAAGACAAAGCTGATTTTAATTCTGTTACTGGTTTTACCCGTCTTTGTTTATTCCCAGGAATTGAAGCCGGTTAAGCTGCCTGAACCGAAGATGCAGGGCGGGATGCCGCTTATGCAGGCTTTGAAAGAGAGAAAGAGCCGGCGGGAATTCAGTTCCAGGGAGCTTCCGTTAGAGGTTATATCAGATATGCTTTGGGCCGCATCAGGAGTCAACCGGGCGGAATCAGCGCACCGTACTGCTCCTTCAGCAATGAATATGCAGGAGATTGATATTTACCTGGCCAAGGCAGACGGCCTGTATTTGTATGAAGTTAAAAGTAATACCTTAACCCCTGTGGTATTAGAAGATATAAGGCCCCTTACCGGGACCCAGCCTTTTGTCAAAGATGCCCCTGTAAATCTTATTTATGTGGCTGATCTTTCCAGGATGAGCAGTGTATCTCCCGAAGGTTCTGACTTTATCGCCGCCGCGGATGTGGGATTTATCAGCCAGAATGTGTATTTATACTGCGCCTCTTTCGGCCTGGCAACGGTTGTACGCGGCTCGATTGATAAGCCTGCTTTGGCAAAAGCAATGAAGCTGCGCCCGGACCAGAGAATAATCTTTGCCCAGAGCGTAGGATATGCGAAATAAAAAGTAGAGGAGGGATGAAAATGCGCAAGAGAAACAGGATTATCATTCTGGCAGTTGTTTTCCTCTTTGGATTTTGCCTGGCGAGAGATTTTTTTGTTAAATCACTGGTCGGTACCGTGGCAACCAATGTTACCGGCGCCCCTACCAGCGTAGGCGGACTTTCATTGAGCCTGATAAGGCAATCGATAAGAATATCCAACTTTAGAATGTATAACCCCAGGGGTTTTCCGAGGGATATTCTTGTTAATATCCCCAGGCTGGCTGTTTCCTGGGATTTAGCCGCGCTGATCAGAGGGAAAATCCATCTTAAACAACTGGAATTAGAGATTAAAGAAATAGGGATGGTTAAGAACAAAGAGGGTAAGTTAAACGTTGATTCTTTAAAGATAACCGCAGAAAAATCCGGAGAAAAAAAGAAAAAAGGGCCAACTAAACAGCTGGCCATGCAGATAGACATCGTGAATTTAGGTATGGGCAGGGTAGTTAGCAGGGATTATAGTGCTAAGGGCCAGCCTATTGTTAAGGTATATGATATTAATCTAAAGAAGAGCTATAAAAATATCACTAGCGCCCAGCAGCTGGCAGCCTTAATCATATCAGAGCCGCTAAAGGCAGCCGGTATCCAGGGGCTTGAAGTGTACGGGGTTTCTATGCTTGCCGGTGTTGCGGCCTTGCCGGTTATGGCCGCGTTTACATTTACCGCCAGGGATTACGCTCAAGAAACTTTTAATGTCGCCGCAGATAGCGCCTATGATGCGGGATTGCGGGCTATCAAGATTGCAGGTAAGGTCAAAGAGGAAAATAGGGCCAGCGGGATTATAAACGCGGAAGTAAACGGAGCCCGGATAACTTTACGGTTAAAGAAATTCTCTGAGAAATCAACACAGGTTACCATTTCCGCCCGTAAGTTAGGTTTTCCCCAGGCTGAGATAGCCTCAGGAGTTATGTATCAGCTGAGCGAGCAGCTTAAATAAGATGTTTATTTTTTTAAGACCATCGATCAAATACGGTCAATAGCCTTTTTTTATTGCGGCTTTTGCGCTTTAAATGAAACTATTGAAGTAATTTCTTGAAAGATGTACAATAAATACAAATATAAATGCTCCAGGGCAGACGAGGTATTCCTGGAGGGCTTTGGATGGCTGGGCCGCCATCTGGTTGAATAATCGGGTGACGGTTCTGTATTAGGGAGAGCAACTAAATGAAAAGAATCCTTTTGTTTATCCTACCCATATTAATTTTAGTCGCGCTTGGCTTTACTATCTCCGGCATCATGCAGGCCCGCTTCACAGAAGATAGGCTGATGGATGATTTAAAGAGAAAGGCCAGGTCTGTGGATGAAAGCCTTGAGTTAGCTGCCAGGTTTATTCTTATTAATAATGATTTAAAGCAAGCCAACCGCCTGGTTGATAGTTTCCAGAAAAGGGAGAGGTTACAGGGCTGCGTTATTTATGACAAAGACGGACAGATATTGGCGATTACGGAGCGTTTCTCTGATTTTAAAGAAAGGGAAAGGCCGTATCTTGAAGAAGTCCTGCTTTCAAAGAATCCCCGCGGGGCATTAGAGAAGTTCAAGGAGTATTCCGTATATAGTTACATTATCCCTGTTTTAAATGATGATGAGAGCTTACTGGGCATGGTAGAGGTGATATATGATACCTCGTATATGTTTACTACGCTGACTGAATTGTGGAGAAAAATAAGCGTTAGCTCAATAGTACTTATTTTCTTGATAGTGTTAGTCGCCTTATTGATCCAGAGGCAGATTTTTATTATGCCTGTGCGCAGATTAACCCAGTGGTTCACTCATTTTCAAAGAGGGGAAACCGATAAATTAAAGCCGTTTGCCGAAAAAGGCGAATTTGGCAAGCTGGTCAGCGAGGTTGAGCAGGTTGCTTTAAGCATAAGGGTGGCTCGCCGTACCATATCGGATGAGGCATATACCCGCCTGCAAAAAGAAGAACTTTGGACAGAAGCCAAACTTAAAGACCTTATCCACGCAAAGCTGGGGGATAATTCCCTGTTTGTAGTTTCTAACAGGGAGCCCTATATGCATATCCTTGATGAGGAAACGGGCAAGCCGATATGCATAAGGCCGGCAAGCGGGGTGGTTACCGCAATACATCCTGTGCTTTCTGCCTGCGGCGGAACATGGGTTGCCCATGGCAGCGGCAATGCCGATAAACAATTCGTTAATTCTAAGGATAAACTTGGCGTACCTCCTGAAGATAACCGCTATATCCTTAAGAGGGTCTGGCTGAATAAAGATGAGGAGCAGGGGTATTATTATGGTTTTTCAAATGAAGGCCTTTGGCCTTTATGCCACAATACCCATACCCGCCCGGTTTTTAAGGAATCCGACTGGTTGATGTACAAAAAAGTGAACCAGAAGTTTGCTGATAGCCTGTTGAACGAGCTGCCGGCAAAAAACCCTTTTATCTTCGTGCAGGATTACCATTTCACGCTTCTGCCTAAAATGATAAAAGACAAGCGGCCGGATGCCAGAATAGCCTTATTTTGGCACATACCCTGGCCTACCCCCGAGGCCTTTATGATTTGCCCTTATCAAAATGAAATCCTGGAGGGGATACTGGGATGTGATTTGATCGGTTTCCATGTCCAGAATCATTGCAACAATTTTCTTGATACCGCCAACCGCCTGCTTGAATCGCGCGTAGACACCGAGAAATTCAGCGTGGTACGTTCAGGGAAAGAGACCTTTATCAGGGCTTTTCCTATCAGCGTTAACGCCCACGTAGGAGATGGATCTTTCCGGGTGGATCCTGTAAGGCAGATAGAGAAGCTTAAAGAGGAGTTTAAGCTTGAAAATGAGATTGTTGGCGTGGGTGTAGACAGGATTGATTATACCAAGGGGATAGTAGAAAGGATTTTGGCGATAGACAGGTTCCTGGAGAAATACCCTGAGTATAAGAAAAAATTTGTTTTTATCCAGCTTGCCGCTCCCAGCCGTACGCATATCAAACGCTACCATGACTTAATCGGAGAAATCGATGAATTGGTCGAGAAGATTAACTGGAAACATATAGAGGGCAGCTGGAAGCCGATCATTTATCTTAAGAAGCATTTCTCGCAGGACAGCATCTATCCTTATTATAAACTGGCGGATATTTGTATCGTCAGCTCCCTGCATGACGGGATGAACCTGGTGGCTAAAGAATATATCGCTGAGAAGGATGATGCATCCGGCGCCCTGATCTTAAGCCAGTTTACCGGAGCAGCGCGTGAGCTCACCGATGCCATCTTAGTTAATCCGTATTCAACAGAGGAGTTTGCCGATAGCATAAAATTAGCAATCCAGATGCCCAGGGAAGAGAAGAAGCGGCGCATGGAGAATATGCGTAAGATAATAGCTGAAAATAATATTTACCGCTGGGCAGCGAATATTATTAATGAAATGGTTGCTTTAAAGAAAATATAATTTATGAGGTAGATATGATCAATGATCTGTTTATGAAATTTCCGGTTTTAGTTGACATACTCATTCCCGTAACTATCTTTTTGCTGGTTTTTGTCATAGGGCTTATTGCCAGAAAAATAATTTTTAACCGTCTTTCGCACTGGGTTAAAAAAACATCCACGCAGCTGGATGATATTATTCTGCAGACAATCAGAGGGCCGTTTTTGATTATCTGTTTGATGCTTGGTTTGTATTTTGCCCTGCAATTTTCAAAACTGCCGGAAAACATTATGCAGGTGATGGGTAAGAGCATCCTTGTCTTAGGCATCATCTCCGTAGTATTGGCATTGGCTAATTTGTTATGCGGGATAATAAAGTTTTATACATCCAGGATTGATTCCGGATTAGCGGTTACCAGCCTTACCCAGAATGTAGCTAGGATTTTTATTTTTTCTATCGGCGGCTTAATAATCCTGAATAGCTTAGGCATCTCTATAACCCCTATACTGGCGACTTTAGGGGTAGGCGGTTTAGCCGTTGCCTTGGCGCTCCAGGATACACTGTTAAATCTTTTTGCCGGTTTTCATATTACTGTCGCTAAACAAGTAAGGGTAGGCGATTATGTTAAGCTGGAAACGGGAGAAGAGGGGTATGTGGTTGATATTAACTGGCGTTCGACAAAGATAAAGGTGCTATCTAATAACCTTATCCTTATTCCGAATGATAAATTAAATAAAGCTATTATTACCAACTATTTTCTGCCGGATAAGGAGATGGCTGTTTTAGTTGATTTGAGGGTGCATTATAAAAGCGACCTGGAGAAGGTTGAAAGGATTACCTGTGAAGTGGCCAAGGCCGTTATGGCGCAGGTTAGCGGCGGGGTTAATTATTTTGAGCCGTTTATGCGCTACAACTCCTTTGGCGACTCCAGCATAAAATTTACAGTTATATTAAGAGTCAAGGAGTTTACTGACCAGTACCTGATAAAGCATGAGTTTATTAAGAGGCTGCATAAACGCTATAGTCAGGAAGGGATTAATATCCCATATCCGATAATGGCGCTAAACTACCAACAGGAGAAGGCATCCTGATAAAATGCGCTATATCTTTCATAATCTGAAAAGAATAAAGAATAATTTAAAAGGTAAATATTTATTTTTATTTCTTGATTGCGACGGCACCCTGGCCCCCATTGCCGGCTCCCCGGATGAAGCGGTAATTTCACAAAAGACAAAAAGATTGCTTGGTTTGCTGTCGCAGAAGAAGAATTGCAGTGTCGCGATCATCAGCGGTAGGGCCGTGGGTGACTTAAAGAAAAAGTTTGGCCTTAAGAATATTATTTATTCAGGTAACCATGGTCTTCAAATAGAAGGGGCCAGGATTAGGCGCGAGTTGGCAGTTCCCCGGGGATATAAGAAGGTGTTGCAGTGTATCAAGGCTCAACTTAAGAAGGGCCTTTCAGGGGTAAAGGGGGTTCTTATAGAGGATAAAAAGCTCTCTCTGTCTTTGCATTTCAGGCTTGCCGGTAAGGCCCAGCTGTCCTTTATTAAGCATGCCTTTTGCCGGAGCACCATTTTATATTTAGCGAAAAATAAAATCAAGGTTAAGGAGGGTAAGAAGGTCCTGGAGATAATGCCGCCGGTAGATTGGGATAAAGGCAAGATTGTTTTATGGCTTTTAGCAAGGCAGGCCTTGGCGCTGAAGAAAGATGGTATTTTGCCTGTTTATATAGGTGATGATCTGACTGATGAAGACGCATTTAATGCGTTAAAGGCTAAAGGGCTGACGGTGTTGGTCGGCAAGCCCGGGAATTCCAAAGCGGATTATTACTTAAAGAATACACGGGAAGTAGCTGAATTACTGCGTTTAATAATAGGTTTAAAACAATAGCTAATTATGCCAGGATTAATAAAAGCAAAAGAGGGTTTTAAATTTTGTACGAGATTACACTTATCGGAGTTGACCGGGTTACGGGCTACTACTTTAAGCCAACTTTTGGTTCTTATTAAAGAGGTGCCCGGCTCATGCATTTATCATCATACCCACAGGTTCCTGCAGCAACACCAGTATCTTTCTCCTGAGCCGCCGAATGACTTTGCCTATTGGGTAACCGATATTCTCGGAGAGGATGAGCTTGGAGAAAAGCTTGTCAGTATTGATACCATGCGATATTCAACTATTCGTGACCTGCGGGAAAAGATCGCTTTAACCATAGAGGATTATTTAAGGGATAGCCCGTTTGCCAAGTTGAAGTTCGCCCGCTCAGGAGAGGAATTCCATTTTATTAAGTCAATAAGTTTCATCCTGCCGACAAATTATATTGTTTATGATTTAAAGGAATTTACAGAGGTTTTAAAAAAGATTACCTTTGATTCCATTTATTTCCATATTTTTGAAGCGCGCCTGCGCCTTGAAAAACCGACAAACGACTTTTCATATTGGATAGAAAACTCCCTGGGGAATAAAGAATTGGCGGATAAGATTTCCGGTTTTGATCCTTATACCTGCACCCTTGAGGATTTAAGAAATAAGATTATCCAAATAGTTGAAAAAAGGATGGCCGGCTAAATGGCAAAAATAGAAGAGTATATCCCCCTGGTTGGGCAGGCTGTTATAGACGATTTAAGGCTGCTTGGCGAGCGGTTAAAGGGGAAGCTGATCCAGCATATAAATTCTACTCCTGTGGGAGGCGGAGTCGCCGAGATATTAAACCGCATGGTTCCGCTGTTAAGGGGGTTGGGGGTGGATACCAAGTGGGATGTGATAAAAGGCGGAGAGCAGTTTTTTGAAGTGACAAAAAGGTTCCATAACGTCTTGCACGGCAGGGCCGAGGAGGTTAGCCAGAGAGATTTTGAAATATTTATGGAGACAAGCCAGCAGAATATTGAAAATGTTGAAACCTACGGGGATATAGTCTTTATCCACGACCCGCAGCCAATAGCGCTGATAAAGAAGAAAGCCGCCAATAAATGGCTCTGGCGTTGCCACATCGATGTATCCAATCCGGACGAGAGGGTCTGGCAATTCCTCATGGATTTTATAATCCAGTATGATTCAGCAGTATTCTCTGCTCCTGCTTTTTCACGAAAGTTACCCATCAGGCAATTTTTAATTCCTCCTTCTATTGACCCTTTAAGCGATAAAAACAAAGAATTGCCGCTTGAAACGGTTAATTCCGTATTGAGAAAATATGATATTAATAAAAACAAGCCGATTATTACGCAGGTATCGCGTTTCGATCGTTTAAAAGACCCCGTGGGCGTAATTGAAGCGTATTTACAGGTAAAGAAATATATTGATTGCCAGTTAATATTAGCCGGAGGCAGCGCGGAGGATGACCCGGAAGGATTCAAGGTTTTGGAGGAGGTCAAAGAAAAAGCTAAGAATGATCCGGATATCCATATTTTATTATTGCCTCAAAACGATATAGTTGTTAATGCTTTGCAAAGGGCTTCCGATGTAATTGTCCAGAAATCACTTAAGGAAGGATTTGGCTTGACTGTGTCGGAAGCGTTGTGGAAAGCAAAACCTGTTGTAGCTTCAAATGTAGGCGGTATTCCTTTGCAGATAAAACATAAATATTCGGGATTGTTGTGCCATTCTGTTGAGGGGGCAAGTTTTGCCATAAAACAACTCTTGAGCAGCCCTGAATACGCCAGAAAGCTGGGAGAAAACGGCAGGGAGCATATAAAAAATAACTTTCTGATTACCCGCCACCTAAGGGACTATATGTTATTGTTCCTTTCATTGTATCATCCGGAAGACGTTGTCCATTTGTGTTGAAGGGGCCATCCTGTTTTAATCTATTTAGTAAGCTGCGCTAAATAAATACTATAAGGAGCCTTTATCCTTGTTCTCACTATCGTTCGAACAAGGACTTCGCTAAATAAAAGCTATAAGGTGCTTGTTTTTTCTTGACAATATATGCAAAATGTATATAATTATATACAAATAGATACATTTATATGCATAACGAATATAGGGATTATTTATGATGAAGTTGTTAAGCAAGAATAAGCTTAAACTGCTTAAACTTTTTTACGATCATCCGGCGAGCCAGTTCTATATTCAGGAGATAGGCCGTAAGTTAGGAAAGAAGCCCGGTGTATTCCAGAGGGCTTTGAATAACCTCTATAGGGATGGCCTACTTTTAAGTGAATACAAGGCCAACGCCAGGTTTTTCAGGGTTAACACGCAGAACCCAATATATAATGAGTTAAAAAGCATTGTCTCTAAGACGGCCTGCATCTTTCTGGCATTATTTCTTTACTGCGTTGGATTAACTTCTGCGCAGGAGAGTCCGCTATCGTTGCACGACACCATACTTACCGCTTTTAAAAATAATATAGATATCCAGATACAGGAGCAGGAGCTTGCGATCTCCCGGGCAGATATCCTGGGAGCAAGAAGCGAGTTTTTGCCGCAGCTTGATTTTAATGCCGGATATACGCGTAATGCAGCTGTGGCTCCTGCTTTGGCGAGCGGTAAAAAAGACGCCGGAGTTTTTACGGGTTATAAGAATGATAATTCTTTGGGGGCCGGCTTAAGCCAGGCGATCTATAGCGGCGGTTTTAATACTGCTAATTTGAAACAGAGCAGGCTTAATCTTAAGGCAGCCGAAGAAACACTGCGTGCCAAGAAACTGGATATTGAGTTTGAGGCAAAGCGCCTTTATTACGGCCTGATGCTTGCTTATGAGACCGAGAGGATTGCCCAGGAGCTTACGAATAATGCCAAGGATCATTACGAGGATGTAAAAAACAGGCATGCCCAGGGTTTATCATCAAGATTTGACCTTTTGCAATCAAGCGTCCAGGTTTCGCTGACTATGCCGGAGATGGTCAAGGCAAAGAATGCGGTTGAACTTATTAAAGCGGAGTTGAAGAAACTGCTTAACTTTAAACAACAGCGAAGCCTGGAATTAATGGATAAGCAGCTTAGCTATACATTGATAGATATTAAAGAGGATGATTTCTTAAAACAGGCTTATCTTAATAAGCCGGAGATGGCCTTGAGGAGCCTGGGGATTGATATTAACAAATGGTCAATACAAATGGCAAAATCAGGATGGCGGCCGCAGATAAATGCCAGCGCGGGGTATAATTTCCGTTCCAATAACCCGGGGAACATGATTAATAGGTCGTACAATAACTGGAATATCGGGTTGACTTTTTCGTGGGCGGTATTTGACGGTTTTTCTACTAAAGCCAAGGTGGATGCTGCCAAGGCCCGCTACAGTCAGGCGGTGCTGACCAAGGAAAACTTAGTTGAGCAGATTGCCGTTGATGTGCGCCAGGCCTGCCTTGATTTAAAGCAGGCAGAGCAGATAATTAATTCCCAAAAGGATAATGTCGGACAGGCTAAGGAGGCTTTAGTGATAGCCAATGTCAGTTATGATAACGGTGAGGCTAAGAATCTTGATGTGCTTGACGCACAGGTATCATTAAGCCAGATTGAAACAAACCTTTCGCAGGGTATTTATGATTATCTTATGGCCCAGGCAGAATTAGAGAGGACTTTAGGAAGAAGTTTCTTAGCAGGAGGAGCAAATGAAGAAAAAAGTTAAACCGGCAATACTTATCGTTATTATTTTGATTGCCTGCAGTTTTGCCGCAGGTTACTATTGGAAGACCCGTAACCGCCTGCACGGCCAGATCAAGGTTTCCGGAAATATCGAGGGGGATGACGTGCGTTTGTCCTTCCGCGTGCAGGGCCAGATCACTGAGTTGCTTACTGATGAAGGCAGGGTAGTTAAGGTAGGCGAGCCGGTGGCGCGCCTCAATACGGATGAACTGGTTAAGATACGCGATAATGCCGAAGGGTTACTAATGGCAGCAGAGCATCAGTATGCGCTGGATAAGCTTGATTATGAGCGCGCGGAGAACCTTTTTAAGGCAGGGGCAATACCTATGCAGCAAAGAGATTCGGCTAAGACGCTGGCTGAAGCGGACAAAGCTAATATTGAGGCTTTGAACGCCTCATTTGAACTGGCTAAGACCAGGCTAGGTTTTGCCGAACTTGTTTCTCCGCTTAATGGATTTGTGCTGGTTAAAAGCGCTTTAGCCGGAGAGGTGGTGCAGATAGGCGCTCCTGTTTTTACTGTTGTTGATTTGAATAGCATATGGGTTACCGCTTATATCAATGAAAAAGATCTTGGAAAGGTAAAGCTTAACCAGGAGGCTTATGTTGTTGCTGATACTTACCCCGGGAAAAAATACAAA
>Ga0172368_10002320_pt1 | contig 24437 bp, 32 predicted proteins | sample Lak11m_FD_114540 | JGI IMG/M metagenome (GOLD analysis project Ga0172368, IMG submission 114540) | Freshwater microbial communities from Kabuno Bay, South-Kivu, Congo - kab_022012_11m | ecosystem: Environmental > Aquatic > Freshwater > Lake | place: Democratic Republic of the Congo: South-Kivu...
AGATCAACGTCTTGGGGACCTCCGTCCGGCCGGGGAAGAGGTCGGCGAAGAGCTTGTCCCGAAACGTGCGGATCACGGTGCGGATCTGGCTCTCGGACACGACGTCGCGGTCGAGCTGGTTGCTCGCGTACGCGAAGTCCTCGTCCAACTGCTCCCAGCGCCCGGCACGCGTCAGCCGGTCGCGCTTGTCCACGAAGTAGCCGGCCTCGACCGTGCTGCCGCGCTCGGTGATCTGCGTGCGGATGCGGCACACCTCGCCATCCACGTTCACGCCGTCTGCGACCGCGTGCGTGCGTGGATACTCCATCACCAGGTTGCCGTTGAAGAAGCCCAGGGTCTGTTTCGACGGTGTGGCGGTCAGGCCGGTGATGAAGGCGTCGAAGTATTCCAGCACCTGCCGCCATAGATGGTAGATCGAGCGGTGGCACTCGTCGGTGAAGATCTGGTCGAAGAACTCGATGGGCAGCCGCGGGTTGTACCTCACGACCTTGGGCGGCTGGCTCAGCGCATCCTCCATGTCGAACCAGGAGCGCTCCTCCAGCTCCGGCGCGAATTCGGGTTCGCCGCTCAGGATCGAATAGAGCCGCTGGATAGTCGTGATGACGACCTGGCTGATCGGATCGAGCGTGTTGGTCATGAGACGCTGGACGTTGTACAGCTCGGTAAACTTGCGGCCGTCGTCGGGCGTGACGTACTGCTGGAATTCCTTGAGGGTCTGCCGGCCCAGGTTGCTGCGATCCACCAGGAACAGCACGCGCCGCGCGCCGCCGAATTTGATCAGCCGGTAGATGGCGCTCACCGCGGTGAAGGTTTTGCCCGAGCCGGTTGCCATCTGGATCAACGCCCGCGGCCGGTCCTCGGCCAGAGAGCGTCCGAGGTTCGTGATCGCCTCGATCTGCGCGTCCCACAAACCGGTCGTGATCAACGGAGGCATCCGTTGCAGACCGGCACGAAGAGATCGGAGGCCGTTGGCGGCCCATTCCGCCAACGTCTCCGGCCGATGAAATGCGAACACCCGGCGGCTCCGTGGCTGCGGATCGAGGCCGCTGGTGAAAAGGCTTCGACGCCGGTGCTTTCGTAAAGGAACGGAAGAGGACGAACCCACGCGGGCAGTTGTGCGGGAAGACCGACGCTGTACTTGCCGGATTGTAGCTCGACGCCGCTGAGAGTGTCGCCTTCCGGTTTGGCCTCGACCGCGCCGATCGCCTTGCGGTGGACAAACAGGAGATAGTCAGCCTCTCCGGTGGTGAGAGGAAACTCTCGCACAGCGACTCCCACAGACGCGCCCAAGTTAGCCCGGCCCCGATCCTGTACTTCCCAACCGGCGGAGGCCAGCAATCTGTCAATGTTAGCTCGGGCGCGTTGTTCAGGGGAGTCCATCGGCGCAGCCTGGCTTCCTTGTCAGTAACAAGACATCGCGCTTTCTGGCACCCGATTTTACCATAACCCCGATCTCAGAGAAAACCGACAAGTCGTCCGTTCGACTCACACCAGTTGTCAGGTGCATCAAAGGGATCAGCGGTGACTTGGTTGAATCGAACAGAAGTGCTACAATGGAGGCCGCCGAATCTTCGAGGGAGTACAACTCATGGGCATGTTCGACACCATCATCTTCGACCGGCCGATCCCTTGCTCCAAGTGCGAGGCGGAGATCCGCTCGGACCAGACCAAGGCCTTCGAGTGCACGCTCGACGACTACCGCATCGGCGACTGCATCGCGCACGCCGAGGAGATCCGCATCGTCGGCGATGATCTTTACTGCGACGCGTGCAAAGCGTTCACCACGCGCTACTACCTGGCTGTCTATCGCGGCATCCTGGTCGGCATCGAGCAGGAGCGGGAAGCCGCCGAGGCGCTCCTGCGCAGCTTCAACTTCGAGAAGCTGCTCCTCTGGTACCACGATCTGTACCGCAAGCGCCAGCGCGCCCTGGCCGACAACCGGCGCCCGGAAGCGTTCATGCGGCAGGTCTGTGAGTGGTTCGAGGGCGGCTACGACAAGCAGGCGCCGGAAGGCCTGGGCTCCTTGCGGTTCTTCTTGAGCCGGGACATCCTCGAAAAGAGCGACACGCCGTTGGCGGCGCTCCGTCAGTTCCTGGCCAAGCGCGAGGCCGAGGCGCAGGCCGGCGACGAGAACGGGCAGATGAGCCTGTGGTGAGGAGACATGGCGCGTAGACTGGATCGCATCCTGGTAGTGGATGTCGAGTCCACCTGCTGGGAAGGGGAGCCGCCGGCCGGCCAGATGAGCGAGATCATCGAGATCGGCCTGTGCGTGGTGGACGTGGCCGCGCTCGAACGCGTGGAGCGGCGGAGTATCCTCGTCCGGCCAGCGTGCTCGGCGGTGAGCGCGTACTGCACGCAGCTCACCACGCTGATTCAGGCGGACGTGGACGCCGGCATCCCGCTGGCCGAAGCGTGCCGTGTGCTGGCCGACGAGTACAAGTCCAGGGAGCGGCTCTTCGCCAGCTTCGGCGATTATGACGCGCAGCAGTTCGAGCGCAATTGCGCCGCGTTCGGCATCCCGTATCCGTTCGGCCCGACGCACCTCAACGTCAAGAATCTGGCGGCCGTGGCCTACGATTGGTCGCGCGAGGTGGGCATGAGCGAGGCGCTCAAGCGGGCGGGGCTGCCGCTGGAAGGCACGCATCATCGCGGCGGCGACGACGCCTGGAATATCGCCGGGTTGTTGTGCCAACTATTGCGCCGGATACGGGGGAGGTGAGATCATGAGCAAACGAGGTCCGCAACTGCCCAGGATCCAGCCGGTGGGTCGCGCCGCGCTCAACCCGTCGCATCCGCACCGGGACGGCGACCTGGCGTACATCATGGAAAACTGGCCGCAGCGGGAAACTGCACTGTATGTAATCGAGTCGGGCCTCCTGCTATGGGGTGTTGGTGTAGCGGCCTAGCATCACGGTTTGTCAAACCGCAGATCACCGGTTCAAATCCGGTACACCCCGTCTGTCAACGCTGCGAGGGGATGTGGCGCAACGGGTGAGCGCAGCGTTCTTATAAAGCGCCGGTTGCCAGTTCGAGTCTGGCCATCCCCATATCGGCGGCTCCGTTCGGCTGTGCTGACGGCGGAGCGCCGCCGATGTTGATATGTTGCTGCGGGGTAGAGGAGAGGTCGTCCTCGGGGCGCCCATAACGCTCAGACCGCGGGTCCGAATCCCGCCCCCGCTATCTTGATTGTGGATTTCAGATGGCCGGTTGCGGATTTGATAGCATAAAGGCCAGGGCATTCCACAATCCGAGATCCGCAGTCCGAAATTCGTTTTGCCGAGGTAGCTCAGTTGGTAGAGCGCGCGTCTGAAGAGCGCGAGGTCGCAGGTTCGATCCCAGGCGTCGGCACCTGATCCTCCTGGAAGGAGAGGAGGAAGACTCTATGGTAGCTCAGTCCATCCTGCTGCTCAACGCCTCATACGAGCCACTGACCGTGGTGACGCTGGCACGCGCCGTCAAGTTGTTGCTCAAGGGCCGCGCCGAGGCGGTGAGCGACGAGCGCATCACGGTCGCCAGCGCCGCCGAGACGCTGACGGTGCCCCAAGTACTGCGCCTGAAGATCTACGCCCACGTCCCGCATCGCCGGACGCCGGCCTGGACGCGTCACGGGGTCTTTGAGCGCGACGACTACACCTGCGCCTACTGCGGCCGGCGCATCGCCGCGCGCGATCTCACAGTGGATCACGTCATCCCGGCGTCGCAAGGCGGCGCCTCTACCTGGGGCAACACGGTCGCGGCCTGCCCGCGCTGCAACCAGCGCAAGGCGGACCGCACGCCGCACGAGGCGGGGACGGGAAACTACACCGCATGTGTGAAGCTGCTGATCGAGCCGAAGGCCCCGCGCACCAGCTACCTGGTCGCCAGCGGCGATGTGCCCGCGGCGTGGAAGGTGTGGATCGAGCTGTAGGGGGTACGGCAACTCAAAGAAGCGCCCATCCTATGCCGGTCGGATGGGCGCTTCGTCATCTTTTGGGAATCATCTCGACCAAGATTGGCTGACGCCATGATGACAGGAGGGCCATCAGCGTGCGTCTGACATCCGGCGGACCTCCTCCTGGACCTCTTGCCAGGTCTCGATTAGGCCCAGGCGTTCAGACCAGCTTGTGATATAGTCCAACTCCAACTCCCTGCCGAGTGTGAGCATGATGCTGGCGATGTCACGCACATGTTTGGGTTGGCGGCTGATGCGAAAATAACGCAGCTTGTACAGGATAAGATCCTCAGGGGAGTGTACCCATACCTCGCCAATCGGCGGGCCGAGATCTACCAGCACCGGCGTTCCAGCGCCTGTGCCCGGTAAACGTCACCTGGCCGTAGCAAGAACAACTCGGCCTTGTAGCCAGAGTACATGTGGATGGCGTTAATGGCAAGGTCGCTGCGTGAGTTGAGCAAGATGTCGAGGATGATGTCGGCCGGCACCAGCATGTCACGCTGGGCAAGCTCGTGCGAAAGGTCGGCAATCGCCTCGACCGGCAGTTCTATCACCAAATCCAGGTCACGTGTTGTGCGCACTTCACCCCAAGCCCAGACCGCGACGGCCCCGCCGACCAGGTACTTGAGATGGAGGGCATCCAGTCCATCGAGCACCAGGCGGACGAAATGTGCGAAGTCGAGGCTTGTGTCGGCTTGCTGCCCTTCTATTGTTGCGTTCGCCATCAGCGCGCGCTCCGGATGATGCGTAGCGCCTCGGCTTCGCTCAGCTCCGGACGCCGTTTGCGCAGCCGATACGCGCCGACCTGCTCGGCCAGGCGGATCATCGAGAGGCCCTCCTGGCAGCGCTGGGCCGGCGTCAGGCGCCGGGTAATCTCGATTTGTCGCAGATCGAGTTCTGCGATGGCGCCGGCGATCCGGGCGGACAAGTCCGCTTGGCGATCGGTGGTTTGATCAAGGGATTCGGCCATTGTGCTCATAGCGGTCATTCTACCCCAAATAACCACGTCTGTCGAGCACCCCGACCGCCGGACTTCCCACACATCCGGCAGCCGGCTGGAGAACCACAGCTCGACGTACTTGAGCCGCGGTTCGGTGGGAATCCCCGCGCCGGTCACAGTGGCGTGGCTATAGTGGATCAGGCGCAGGCCGATGTCGGCCCGCTGCGCCCGGATGCGTTCATAGAGGCGGCGGGCGTCACCCATGTGCGTGGTCTTCGGCCCGATGCAGACGAGCGTGCCGGCATAGCCGAGCTGGCCCAGGAACAGATCGGTGAACATCGCGCAGCCCGGCTGCACCGCGTCGAACGCCAACGCGTGATGGCCGTCGCAGCCGGCTGAGAGCGGCGGGCCGAAGAAGATGATGTCATAAACCAGGAAGGGGCGGAGCGCAGCCGGGTCCAGCGTATCCCCGCAGACGCAAGGCACGCCGGCTGCCTGGTTCGCGGCCACGATGGCCGGCGCGACGTCTAGACCGCAGAAGGTCAGGTCCGGCAGCGCGGCGCGATAGAGCTCCCACTGTGCGGCGCAGTCACCACAGCACAACTCGGCGATGCTGCGCGTTTGGGACAGCAGCTCGCGTATCAACGCCGCGCGTTGCGCGATGGTCTGCCGGTTGGTGCGCGCGAAGCCGGCGCGTTGGGGGTCAGGGGTGTTGTAGGTCGGCATGGGCTTGTCCCGTGGGTGGCTACTGGGGGATGTGTTCGGCGGCCCAGCGGCCAATGGCCGGCCGAAAGCTCCGATCCTTCATGCTTTGGCAGGGATCTGTGCACGCCAAGTGAACCAGATCCGTTCCGATTCGAGACGGTAGCCGACGGCCCGGGCGGCTGCTTGCATGGCGCGGTTGTCGCTGCTGGTCCCCAAGACCGCACGCTCGGCGCCGCGCGCTCGCAGCAGCATCATCCCGGTGCACAACAGCGCCCGTGCCAGCCCGCGCCCCTGGTGCGCTGGATGCGTGGCGAGCGGGTCGGTGACGCCCTCGGACCGGCCACTCAAGCGGTTCTCCTCCCGATGGATCGCACAAAAGCAGTACGCGGCCAGGCTGCTGTCCGGCGCGACCGCGACCAGGTCGAGCGCAGGATCGTAGTCGGTCGCGGCCATCCAGGCCAGCCGCTCGGCGACGGTCAGGTGCTCTGTGCCGAAGGCGGCCCGGTGCAGAGCGACGAGCGCCTCGATCTCGGCCGCGCCGGCGGTCGACCGGATCGTATAACCCGCGGGCAGCGTCGGCTCCGGGATCGGCTCGGTCAACGAGCGCGCGTATTGCAGGGTGCGAATCGCCTGCTCACTGAAGCCGTGCCGTTGCAGCGCCGCGCTGCGGGCATGATCTTCGGCGCGGCAGGCCGTATCGAGGGTCGCCGGACTTCGCGACGACGCAGCCAGGCGCCGGGCGCAGGCCACCCCCCAGGCGACCAATTCATCGTCCATCGCGCAGGCGGCGGCGTCCGGTGTCCGATCAAACCACAAGTTGTCGTAGCCATCCACCAGCGCATAGGCCAGCGTCCGACCCGCGGCGTCCACCCAGACCTGGGTACGGGCGGCGACCTCCGGCATAGCCAACAACTCGGTCAGGTCGGTGGGGCTCGGGAAGTCAGTCTGCCAGGCGGCAGGCCGGCAGGCGGGCCACAATGCCAGCAGGGCCGGCAAATCGGCCGTACCGGCGCAGGGGCGGCTACGCAGGGTCGGAGGCAAGGCGTTCATGGTATTCAGCAGCGGCTCGCCCAGCTCGACGTGGCCACTGGGTACGACGTACTGGCCGGCCCATTTGTGGGAGCACACTTGTGTGGCTTCATCAGGAACAGGCGGCCCGCGGGATCGAAGATCAGCGCGCCGACGGTGGGTTCGGGGTAGTGTTGGGCAGGTTGCATGAGTGCACAGGCTCCTTCAGAACAGCAGATACCAGAACAGGGCGATCTCCCCTGTCCCAGGGATGATCCCGCGGTAAAGGCAGGCGTCGAAGCCGCCCAAGATGAAACCGCAGGACGCATACAGCCGGCACGCGGCGACATTGTTGTTCTGCGTCTCCAGCATGACGCCGGGCAGCCCGCGCGCCCGCGCCCACGCGACCGCCTGCGCGATCAATCGCCGGCCGACGCCCCGGCGGCGGTGGGGCGGATCCACGGCGATGTCCCAGATGATGGCGAAGTGGTTCCAGTTCTCGTGCACCAAGATCTGTCCTGCCAGTTGACCTTCTACATACGCCAGCCACGCAGCGTGATCAGGCTTGCCAATGTATGCCTGGGCATCATATACCTCAGGGCCGTAACGCTTCTCATAGGGCGTCACTGGTTGCACGGTGTAGCTGATGCGCCCGCCTTCCGCAGTCAGATGCAGCTCCGCCTCTACCGTGAACGCGTTGTCGCAGCGGTTGAGGTCGGCCTGGTTGGCGGCGGTGAGCGGTTGAATGACGATCTCGGTCACGTTGCCTCCATATGCACAGGGCAGAGTTGCGTATCCTTGGGCTGCACCAGGTCCCACTTGTTGCCGTAGAGATCGTAGAACACGACCACGCGGCTGTAGCGTTCCTCGCGCGGCGCTTCGGCGAAGCGGCCGCCGTGGGCCTGCATGTGCCGGTAGTCGTCCCAGAAGTCGTCGGTGTGCAGGAACAGGGCCACGCGGCCGCCGGTCTGGTCGCCGACGCGCGCCGCCTGCTCAGGAGTGGCGGCCCGAGCCAGGAGCAGCGCGGCCCCACGGCCATCCGGCGGCGTGATCACTACCCAGCGCCTGCCGTCGCCCAGCGCCGCGTCTTCGCTGACAACAAAGCGCAATGCTTCGGTCAAGAAGGCGATGGCCTCCTTTGCTCTGCTTCACCCAGTCTCTCCGAATCGGGCGCGCCCTTCCAAGATGGCCCTGATTCCTGCCAACCGCGTTGCAAGACGCGCGGCGAAGGCGCGCCCTATGAACGGTGCGGCGAGGCGCAGGGGGCCGGTCAGAATCAGCGTTTGACGCTGCGCCAGCTCCGTACCGCCGGGCGCGGCTACCATCTCGTAGACCAGCTCGCCATGCATGCCTGGCCCGCGCCAGCGGTAGGCAAGGTAGGCCTCAGGCCGGAGCGCAGTGACCTCGCTGAGGATCACAAGGCGGGTGAAGGGCGAAGTGCGCACCACCTCCCGGAAGTGCGTCCCCACCGCGACCGGGCCGGGCGTCAGCTTCTCGTAGACTGGCACGACCGGATGCTCGTGAAAGGGGAGCTGGTAGAGGTCACGGAGAAAGCGGAAGACCTCATCCGGTGCCCTTTCAATGAATATGGCGAGCTCAAACTCCATGTGCGCCTCCGGCTAATGTGTGCGTTACCCCAGGAGTGAGATCTGCTCTTCGCAGTAATCTTGGTACAGCCGGAGGCCGGCCGCGTAGTTGCGGGAGAAGCGCAGCCGCGGGTCGAGGCGGGCAACCAGCGCTTGCACCGCGGCTTCCGTGGCGGCGCGGCAGACGATCCGGGTGTCCAGGCCCAGCCGCCGACACGCCTCAAGGGTCGGGCAGAAGTTGGTGGAGCGCCAGATGATCGTCCTGTCGTCTTCATACACCACCGGCACCTCGCGCGGATCGAGTCCCATGTAGACGAGCAATACCAAGGTATAAGCCTGGCGCGGCAGCGGCCCGCGTAGATCCAGGTGTCGGTGATTGGCTGCCCACCACGCCAGCCATTTGTCCACGCGATCCGCGCTGAACTGGCGGTAGTCGCCGGCGCAGGCGCGCAACTGCTCGACTTGGCGGGCGACCCGGCGCTCGGCCTCGTCAGTGACGCGTTCCGCATCGGATGCCGGCGCCGCGTCGGATGCCTCGCTTTGGGGCTTCATTGATTCACCTGTAGCGGATTGGACGGCACTGGCGCTGGCAATCATCGGATTGTTTCATGGAAGCCGGGCGACCTCGCCGGCGAGCAGCGCTTACACATAGGTAGCGGCCCAAACCGGCTCACCGGTCGCGTCGCGGCGGTGAGATCATGTGCTGGTATTCATCGAGACGGCGCCTGGCTTCCACCAGATGCCGGGCACGAGCCGATACCGGACGTGCCGGGCGTACTCAGGATACCCCGGCAGCTCCTCCCGCAGCATGCGATCCTCCTTGGCGGTCCTGAGCACAAAGAGCGCGGCAATGGCGGCGCCCGGCAGTTGCGCCCACCAGGAACCCAGCGCCACCGGCATGGCGAGGAACAGAATGATGATGCCGAGGTACATCGGATGGCGTACGTAGCGGTACGGCCCAGCGCTGATGACGACCTGTCCGCGATCCTCCTGAATGCGCGCCATACGGGACAGGTAGGTGTTGGTCGTGAGCGCCCAGAAGATCAGCGCACCGGCCGCAGCCAACGCCAGCCAGGCCAGCAGCTTCGCCGGCAGCGGCACGGCCGACCAGCCGAAGCGGCGCGCGTCCAGCCCGGCGACGATGGGTGTCAGCAGCAGAAAGATGGTGCAGGCTGCCATGATTGTCTTGTCCCAGGGCTTGACGTTCCCCGCCCTGCGCGCCTGGCCGCGCTCGCGGAGCTGATCGGGGTCTCGCCGCAGGCCCCACCAGGCGTATAAGCCGAGAAACAGGCCGTAGGCGGCGAGCAGCGCCCAGGCCTCGACCCAGTCCAGCCGGCCCGCGGGCACGAACCGCCTTCGGCGAGCGCGGCCAGGCTGCCGAGGACGATTACCAGGCTGAACGCGAGGCGCGCTGCGCTCAGCCTGGGCTGCTGTCCCCGGTTATTCCCACTCAAAGGTCAAACTCCACATCGCCAGTTAACCTGCTCCTGTGTTGAGGTAGAATCTCCGGACAACCCGGCTAACCGCCAGGGCCACCCAGAGGCGCAGCGCGTGCGCGCCTTTCCCGGCCCCGTAGCCATGCTCCCACAGGCCATCCGGCCCCTGGTTGGCGGCGAACCAATTCAGGCCGCGGCGAACATCCTCATCAGCGGCCCGAAATCCCATGCACGCCAGGGTGTCCAGGCCGGTCAGCAGGTTGGCCCACCAGAAGGGATACTGGAACTTCAGCCAGTATGCGGGCGCCTGACGGTCGTGGTACTTGTCGGCCAGGAAGAAGCGGCCCTTGAGCAAGGCTGCGGCTGCCAGCGCCTCCGGGTGGCGCCGGTACGCTGGATGCGCGGCAAACGCGCGCAGCACCATGCCGGTCGCCAGGTGCGAGAAGGGCCGCGACCGGTCCGGCGGGATGGCCTGCCCCGGCCACAGGTCACGCGTGCGCTCCTTCGCTGGCACGGCCTGCACCGGCACGATCCAGCCGCCGTCGGCCTGGCGCATCACCAGGAGCCATTCCAGGCCACGAATCACCCGCGCATCCTCGGCATAGCCGGCCTTGATCAGCAGCTCGAGGATCGCGGCGTGATAGTAGGGCATGTATTGGTTGCCGAGAATGCCGCGAATATCGCCTTCGGCGGTCTGGCAGGCGAAGAGATAGTCTGCCGCAGCCTGCATCGCCGGGTGGGTATGATCGAAGCCGAACTTCTCGACCAGGATGCCCAGGCTGCGGAAGGTCTCCAGGACGGCGTAGTTGCTGCCGGGCGTGGATGCCGGGTTGCCGCCAGGGTAGCGCCACGAGCCATCCACCTGCTGTTTGCGCAGGAGTCGCTGCGGCTCGGGCAGCTCCCACAGAACGGAAGCCGGCCCCACCGGTTCTCCCAGCAGGTCACGGCACACGAAGTAGGCCAGCGCGACATCGCCAGCGGCCAGCAGCGCAGGAACGGGATCACGCAGCCCGGGCATGATGCTCGTTGCTTCGCTCAGGTGTTTCATCTCAAAAAGGCGCGCATAGCGATGGCGAATATCTCCTGGCTGCATTGGTACCCTTTTTCTTTGGGCGGGAACCGCTTGTCGAAATCCGCGACATCGCTCTCACAGCATTCATAGGCCGGGCTGATCTGCAGCTTCCAATGATGTCCCGCCAGCACACCCGGCGTCAATTCAAGGGCCAGCAGTCCGTGGGGATAATCCCCGTTACCGTCGCTGATGCCCAGGTCCTTCCCATTCCTGAAGCCATGCTTGCAGTAGTTATGGGGGTCTCCATAGATCGCGACGACTCCGAATCCCAGCCTCTGGGCGGCAGGCAGCGAATGCCGGATCAGCCTGGAGCCAATGCCCATTCTCTGGAATTCAGGGTGCACGCTCAAGGGACCGAAGGATGCGATATCGAGGCTCTCGCCCTCTTCACTGGCGAGGGCGGCCCGGGTGTACATGATGTTGCCGATGACCCGCCCGTCGACGATCGCGACATAGTCCAGCGCCCGGATGAAGTCCTTGTGCTCGCGCATCGTATGAACGATGTAGTGTTCGCTGCAGCCCGGAACATAGAGGTTCCAGAAGGCTTCTCTGGTCACCTCTTCAACAGCCCGGTAATCCTCTTCTCGTTCGTTCCTGATCAGAACTTCCATGGATGGTCGGATGGTCCTTTCGCCGGTGTCGTGGGCGCTTCCGGCGCAGCAACATGCGGGGGGGCCAGTTTGCGGACGTGTTCCGTTCACCACACTCCGGGCAACAGGCGATAACGCACACGCCTGGCATAATCCCGGTAGCCATCCAGCTCCTCCTGCAAGGTCCGATCTTCCAACGCGGTGCGGACTATCGTGAGAACCAGGACGAACACCGTTGGCACGCATACCCACGGTGAGTCCAGAAGGAATGGTGTGGCCAGGTAGGCCAGCAGTCCCCCGGCGTAACCGGGATGCCGCACCCAGCGGTAGGGGCCGCTCGACACCACGTGGTGCCCGCGCTCGATTTGGATCCGCACCGTGCTGGAGAAGAAGCGATTCTCGATCAAGGCATAGGAACTCAAGGCATAGCCCGCCAGGATCATGACGAGCGCCAGGAGCTTCATCGGCCAGCCGAAGGCGGACGACCAACCGAACCGCTCACGCCTATTGGCGAGGCCGGCGACCAGCGGGACGAGGACGCCACTGAGCATGAGCCACACGGACAGTTGTTTGTCCCACGGCTTGATGTTCTCCTGCTGCATGTGCAGGGCGCGTTCGGCGATCACATCCGGATGCCGCCGCGCGGCCAGCACGCGACTGATGACGAATCCCGCAATGCTGATGATGGCATAGGCCCAGGCCTCCCACCAGTCCCAGCGCCCGGAGATCAACAACGGCAGGAATGGGATGACCACGATGAAGAACAGGACCTGGATCAGGACGCGCGGGGAGATGATCCTCTGATGGTTGTTCGTTTTCACCTGGACCTCCCAGTGCCCGTAGGCGAAGTCACAGCTCAGAAAAACAGAAAATAGCGCGGCGTCCGTGCCATGAAGGCCCGATAGGGCTCACCGTACCGCTTCAGGCACACCTCTTCCTCGGCCAGGATGCCCAAATGCTGGAACAGCTTGGACATCACGAGCATGAACAGGGCCGTCCATGACCCTATCGCCAGGCATATTCCCAGGAAGACGACAAACAGGCTGACGATCTGCGGATGGCGGGAGACCCTGTAGACCCCCTTCGTGACCGGCTGATCCGGCGGCGTATCTTTGAAGTTCAACATCGCCGTCACGAGGCCGGCCAGGCCGATGACATACAGAGCCAGTCCGACGATGAACGCGCCGGAGTGGATCTTCAAGGGCGTCAGGATGATCAGGGCCAGACAGGCCAGGGAGAACAGCTTGCCGATGACGGTGAAGATCCGCTGCTTCGGACTCCAGCCGAACCTGTCAAACAGCCGGGCCACCACGTCCTTCGGGAAGATCAGCAGCAAGGAACCTTGGATCAGAAACTCAAATGCCAGCAGAATCCACCCATTCAGCCAGCCTAACTCCTGTGCGGGTATCAGCTCCGTGAGTCACCTCCCTCGTACAGACACGGCAGCCCGTCGCGAACCGATGCTAGAAGAACAGGAAGTACCGCGGGACGCGCTCCATGTAGCGCCGGTACGACTCACCGTATTTCTGAAGGCACGCCTCCTCTTCGGCTCGCACCTTGAAGTGCGCCCCGATCACACCGATCGCCATCAGCGCGAATGCCGGCCACGAGCCCACCGCGATACTGATCCCCAGGAAGGCCACCGAAAGGGTGAACTGCTGGGGGTGCCGGGAGATGCGGTAGAGGCCGGCGGTAACCGGCTGATCGAGGGGTGTATTCCGGTAGTTGAACAGCGTCGCCACGAAGCCTGCCAGTCCAAGGCCATAGATCGCAAGGCCCAGGACGAGCGCGGGACTGCCTGCTCTCAAGGGAGTCAGTATCGCCAGGGCAAGCCACGCGAGGAATAGAAGCAGCCCAAAAACGCGCCGCGGAGCACTCCGACCTGGCTGCCCCGATCGATCGTAGAGCCTGGCGACCACCGGTTTCGGAAAGAGGAGCAGCAGGACGCCGAACATCAGGTAGAAGATGGCTGCCAGAAGCCATCCGTTCAGGAAACCGACCTTCAGGGCTGGGAAAAGCTGCATTGGCGCCTCCTGGCAGGGATCTTTACTCCGGCCGCCACGCGTGCATCACACGCCTTCCGGGCTGGCAGCGCGCCGGACGGCCCGGAACGTGACGAAGGAACCGAACAACCTGGGCGCGAACCCCTCGAAACCGGCCCGCGCCAGGCAGTGCTCCAGCTCCGGCAGCTCGAAGACATGGAGCCTGTGTTCGGAGTGCACATGCTCCCGCACGCTGCGGAACCGCAGGATGCCGCCGCGACCCGCAACAAAGGTCGTCACGGCCAGGGGCGCGCCGGGCTTCATCGTCCGGCCGATCTCCTGCAGCGCCGCTACGGTGTCGGGAAACAGGTGCAGCGCGCCCCCGCAGATCGCGGCGTCGAAAGTCAGCGGCCGGAACGGCAGCGCCTCGACCTTCGCCCGCGCGAAGTGGACGTTCATCAGCCCGTCGCGCTGCGCATAGATTCGCCCGGCCCGCAGCATGCCCAGCGAGATGTCCGCCCCGTAAAGGGCCTGACCGGGCGCGAGGGCGCGCCGTCCCAACGTCGCGGGGCCACAAGCCGCGTCCAGGATCAGCCGGCCATCGGTGCGGATCATCTCATTTACGACGCGCACGATCTCCGGCAGCGAGGTTTTGCGCCATCCCCCGTACACGGTCAGGACCAACGGATACCACCAGTGTGACTCGTAGACGCGCGCCATCCGGTCGACGTGTTCGACGTTGCGCACCACCGGGTTGGGGTCACAGCGCACATCCGGCGGCATGAAGTCCGGGATGCCGTCCACCAGCGGGTATGTGATCCGGCAGCGATCGCACCGCAGCCCGCCCTCCAGGAGTGCCAGGGCGACCTTGCACGAAGGACAGGCGTAAAGGGAGAAGTCGGCCGCCGTAGCAGCACAATCCACAGGCTGCCCCCGAGGCGATCGGGAAGAGCCGATCCATTTTGGCGCCGGGACCGGGCTTGAGCCGCTCCCGCGCCACGTCTTCCGACATCGCCAGCACGCACGCCGCGGTGAAGAGCAAGCGCAGCGCCAGGTAGGCCCAGATCGAGGGCAGGTCGGTCCGGCCTGCGATCAGGAACAGCGCAGCCCCCAACGGAACCAGGAACGCAGTGGCGGCGACCAGGGTGGTCAGGCGCGCCATGTCAGCCTCTCCTGCGCGGCCGGGGGATGATGAATGGCACGCGGCGGCGATAGGCCAGGTACTCGTCGCCGAAGCGGGCGACCATCTCACGCTCCTCCGCGACTTTGATGTAGGTCAGCAGCACGACCGCGCCGAGGGCCACCAACAGCGCGGTGCCCGGCGACCCGGCGAACACGCCCAGGCCCAGGTAGGCCACGATCGTGCCGAGGGCCATCGGATTGCGGCAGTATGAGCATGGCGGACGAACGATCAGCTCCTGGGTTGCCACACCTGCACCTGCGGCTGCGCCGACAGGTGCATGCGCAGGTGTCACGGGCACCGGCGTGCCGCGGCCCAGGGTGAACTGGACGTAGATCGACCACAGGGCGAACGGCCAACCCGCCAGGATCATCAGTCCGCCGAGGAAGGCATTCAGCGGCGGGTAGACGAGCGCCGGCCAACCCAGCGCACGATCCAGCCGCCCGCCCAGGGCGAGGATAGCCAGCGGTAGGAGGAGCATGAAGAGCACGCCCGCGGCCGCCAGCAGGGCCAGCCGCGGCGTGGGTCCGTAGGCACGGTTCGCCTGCTTCAGGAGCCGCTCACGCATGGACCACCTCCTGTCACGCCAACGGCAGCGCCTGGTTGATGACCACCGCGAGCGCTGCGTTGAGCACGACCGCCGCGTAGAACCTGCCGATGCGCTGCGCGACCGGCTTGCCATGCTCCTCGGCGACCACGAAATCCAGCCAACTGTGCTGCCAGCGCTGCGTCTTGGCGCGGTAGATCAGATGGACGACGAGGCTCAACAGAAGAAAGTTGACCAGGAACGCTGCCATCCTCGCCAGGCCAAACAGGTAACCGTAGCCAGCCAGGAAGCCCACCAGGATCACGACCTTCAGCGGCTTGTACCACTTGGGCTGCAAGGTATGTGACCTGACGAAAGCGAGGTCAACCTTGATCTCGTTGAGCAGGTTGCTCATTCTCGGCCTCTGCACGATGACTGCGGAAAACATCGGCGCATGAAACAGGGATCCTATGAGCAGAATCGGGCTGCCGGTGCGCAGCGCAATATCGGCGCCGCCCGACCGGGGCACGCCATGTATGGCGCGACATGGGGCGCAGGGGACCGACCTCCAACGGGACCACGTGGCTGCCGGGGCCTGTCGGCGTGAGCGAAGTATAGCACGGTTGCCCTGGGAAAGCCAGGCGGCCACTCTCAATGGAGGATAGCGCTACGTACGAGTCGAGATGCCCTGAAAACCCCGCTTGGCCTGCAGGGCTTTCAGGGTCAGGCGTACGGAGACGCGTGGGCGCCTGGGGTCAGCTTTGCGGCCTGGGATCGGCGGCGTCGGTCGGGCTGGTTGCCTCGACGTCTGCCCCATTCGGGCGCCGGCGCAGCTCGCGCCATGCGCGCCTGAGCAGATCGACGATCGCGTGCACGATATGGATCGCCTGCTGACGCCAGGGCGGCGGCAGCTCGGCCGTGGTATCGGCGAGGGTGGCGATCTCCATGTGGTACGGCCTGCCAGTGAGTAGAGCACTCCCTTGTGCGCCCCAGAGGAACTCAGTTCGCCGATGAAGGCATCCAGGTCCTGTTCGTTGATTTTTCTCTTGAGCCGCTTGCAGCTCACCAAGATCGCGACGGGGAACGGCCCGATTCTGGCCTCAATCCACACATCCCGCTGACGCAGACGACCGGTGTGCCTGTCCGGGAGCCGAGCGTTGTGTGTGATGCGGGCGCCAGGCGTCAGTGCCTTGACGAATGCCGCGACTGCTCGCTCGAAGTCCTCCCATTCGCTCATTAACCCGGCTCCGTCAGCTTCCCCAACACCTTCTCCGCCTCCTCCCTTGCGATTGCGGACGGCGCCTGATCAATGAACGCCTTCAGCGTCGCGATCACCGTGCCGCCGCCGATCCCCTGCAGTGACGGCGCGGCAGTCGGCAGATACGCTTGTTCTCATCCCCATGGGCAGTCACCAAGCGATCATTCGGTCGGATTGCCCGGCGCCCAGATCCATCCTTCGATCTGGGCAATGTTCAGATCATGAGGGGGCAGAGCCTTGCCGCTAATGAAGTCGGCTGCGGCCAGGACGCACACGGCGGCATCTCTCATGTGCTCCGACTGCTTGAGCAGCGGCCTGACGTCAGTACAATCGAGCAGCGCTTCCAGGCCATTCAGGCTGCCTCCCTTATCCGGCGCCCCGTGGCTCAGACGTGTGGCAGCGGGATATACCTCGATCGCGCGCAACGGGGCGTCCTCGTGAGCACTCCATGCCAGCGGTATCGGATAACCCGTGCAATCACGCAACTCCTGGAGTAACTGAAGTGCCGCCCGCGCAGTGCGTGCAATACGATCTGCGCCTACCTCAAGCGGTCGTTTCCCCAGACGTTTTCGGATGTCACGATCTGTGGCGCGACTGAAAAGGTTATCAGGCTGGTCGCGAAGAGGCATGCCGGCTCGGTGGTAGGTCAACGCAGAATGCAGAGCGACCGGCCAGCCCAGAGGCGCGTCCAACGCGATGAGCGCAACGTCATGACGGGCGATCCACTCCGCTGCTGTCTCCACTGGTGCATTCCGTGAGCTCCCGATGGCGACCTCCATGAGTTTCGCACGACTTTCACTGAGTTCACCGAGTGCCAGTCCCGTGCTCCGGGCGTCAGTGGCGCAATCGATACCAATCAGGTACATGCCTCCCCCCACAGGTGTGCCAGTGCCGGCACAATGTCGAATAGCGTTCCGATGAAACGGCCGGCGATGACTGGCAATGGACATTGTCGGGACGACGATCACCGCTCCTCTATGTTTGAATGCTGACGAACGCGGTTTCCTACTACTCTATCCCAGTCGCCCCTGAACGCGGAAGATCACTCTCCGCCACCTGCCCTCCTTCCAGATGCAAATGAAACGAAAAGGCGGCGGGGTCAAACGACCTCGTGTGGGCGATGACGAAGATCTGCATGAAGTTGGCGGCGATGTGCCCTCGCGTGAGCAAATCCACCAGGGCTCGCGCACGTTGGCTGTCGAAGGAACTGAGCGGTTCGTCGAGAAAGATGAAACCCGGTGTGGTGCCCAATTCCTGGGGGAGAGTCGCCAGGGCGAAAGCCAGACGCAGGGCCAACGAGAATTGGTCGCGCGTGCCACCCGAGAAAATGCTCTTGGCCACGTAGCTGTTCGCTGTCTGATCCCAGACCTCGATGCGGTAGTCCTCCGTGATCCGCGCGTCGTGGTAGCGATCAGCGGTAAGCAGCGGCAGCAGAAACCGCAAGTTGCGTTCGGTATTCGGAAGTACCTTCGCCACCATTTGCTGGCGCACGCCGGTCACGATGTGTACCGCGCGACGCTTTACCTCGATGGCGCGTGCCTGTCGCCGCTCATCCTCTCGGCACTCATCCAAGTTGAGCTCTACTCCCGCCACATCCACTAAGCGTTCCAATTCCATTAGCTTTTCCTGCTGCAAGGCAATTTCTACCTCAAGCGCCTGCTCTTGGGCGAGCAGGGCCGAAGCCTCAGCAGCCAGGCGCGCATCATCATGCCGGGACAGCTCATCATCGATCGCTGCCAGACGGGTGCTCCAGATGGCGACCTGCTCATGCACGTTGGCCATCTGACTCTCGGTCTCGCTTCGCTTGTCCAGACGGGCATGAACGGCAGCGAGGCTGCGCAGCACATCCTCCCGAGTGGATCGCAGGCGCGCGACGTCTTCTGGCCAGCCACGCGCCTGTAGGCCATGTTCGATCGCGCGCTGCTCGGCATCGATCTTGCCAATCAGATCTACCAACTCCACCTGTCTCGCCGCCAGAGTCTGCTCCAGACCAGCCGTGCCAATTGCCGCGACTTGTCGGCGCAGGTCCTCAAGGTTGGTCTCCCGACTGCCCTGAGCCGCCTCCAGTTGGATCAGCGTTTGCCTGGATTCGCGTTCTGCGGTCAGTATGTCGCCCCGCACCTTGCCCGCCAGCCTGGCATCCAGATCGATAACCAGCGCCTCGCCCGACTCGGTACTGACCGGCACCACCTGACTCAGAGAGGTCAGCGTGCGCTCACAGCGCGCCAGATCCTCCGTCCCGCCCCCAAGCCGCTGGGCCGCCTCGCGTTCCGCGCGCTGCCGACTTGTGACCTGATCCTGACGCGCAGCTTCTGCCTGCGCCGCGCCGGCCTCCACAGCCAGACGGACGGTCGCGGCGCGTGCCCGCCAGGCCAAAAAGCCGAGTAGCAGCGCCAGGATCCCCAGCGGCAGTGCCAGCAGCGGGACCCATGACACTACTGCCCCTACTGCTCCCATGGCCGCAACGCCGCCCAGAGCGCCCAGCAGCATGAGCCGAACCCGGGCTGAGCTGTATGCGCCCTGGATCCGTTCCACTTCACGGCGCAACTCAGTGGCCCTGGCCTCTTGCCGTTCAACATCCGCCATCTCGATCGCCAGGGCATCGGCCGAGCGGCGCACACGCAGCCATTCCCGAAGCGCATCGACAACTTGGAACTGCTGATCAAAATGCTGCAGATCAGCCATCGTCGAGCGCGTGCGCTCAAGAGCACTCCTGGCGGTTTCGCACTCCGCCCGCAGTTCGGTTACGCGCTGCTCCAGTCGGCCGCCCTCGTCGAGCCGCTCGTTCAAGTGTTCCACCTCGCGTTCGCTCTCGGTACGTTGCCGCCGCGCAACTTGGAGTCCCTCCAGCCTGCCAATCAGCGATTCCAGCGCCCGCTGGTCTGCCTCTAGCTTTGGGAGCAGGGTCCGTTCTTCGTCTGCCAGTTGCTCCAGGGTGACCGTATACTGTCTGACCTCTACCTCGCGCTGGGTGCAGTCGGCCGCGAGACGCGCCCGCTCTGCACGCAGCCGATCCCGCGAGTCGCCCAGCGCAGCCAGCTCCCGACGCCGCGTCACGATCTGTGCGTGTTCACGTTGTTGGGCTTCCCAGCCATCGAGGTCCCGGATCAGGGCGAGCAACTCCTGGTGGCGCCTCCAGACGGTCGGCAGGTCGTCGGCTTCCTTGCGATCCAGACTGGCGATGGCCGCGCGGAGGCGCTCCTGGTTCTGCGCTTCGGCAGCCAGGTCGCGCTGTGTCTCAGTCTGCCGGGTCAGGAAGGCATCCAGGCGCCGGCTCAATTCGTCGATGGCCTGCCGTGCTTCCTCCAACTGCGGCAATTGTGTCTGCTGCGCTTCATCCAGTTGGGCAAGTGCGGCCTCGACCTGGCGCCCCTCCTCCGCGCGCTGCCGGTAGTCCGATTCCAGGCGTTGCTGCTCCGCGCGTAACCCTGCTCGGGTCTCCTCCAGAGTCGCCAATGTCTGCCGCTTGCCGGATAGCTCCTCCAGGCGCAGCCGCCCACGAGCGATGCCTTCCAGCTCGTTCACCAGGTCTTGCAGCTCGCGATACCGCTGCTCCTGGGCCGGCAGGTCTTCTCGCGCTTTGCGGTCAAGCTCGGCGATGGCCAGACGCAGTTGATCGTGTTGGCGTTCCTCGGGAACCAACTCCCGATAGCGGGCGATGATGTTTTGGGCCGTGGCTGCTGCCTGTCGAAGGCGTTCCGCCAGCCGCAAACGCGCGTCGACGTCTTGCCGCGCCGCATGCAGCCTTTCCACCTCCGTCCGCACATCGGCGAGTGAGTGGCGCAGGGTCGCAAGCTGCTCAAGGTCCCGGCGCAGGTCAAGCGCCCGGAGCAGACGCTCCACCGCGGACCTTTCCCGCTCCAGTGCGGGCAGTGTCTGCTGTACTTCGGCTAACTCGCACCGTCTTGCCGCGAGCGTCAACGCCTGCTCGTCAGCGCGGGTGACCTTGAAGGTCGTCTCCATGTCGCTCAGCTTCTCCAGGTTGAGCAGCCGGAGCAGGGAGTCCTTACGTTTTTCAGCTCCCATGTCCTCCAGTTTCGAGAGCTTCTTCTGCTCCACAAAGCAGGAATTCAGTAGCGCGTCGCCATCCAGCTTGACCAGCTCGTCGACAATCCGGGCGTTCACTGCACGTACGGCCTGGATCGTCTCCGGCTGTGCGCCCGGCCGCTGCACGACCAGGCTGGCGCTGTTGGCGCGGTTGCGCCGCAGCGTTCGTGCAGATCGTGCCAGCGGGGCAGTAGCCTGTCATCAGCCAACTGAGGCGCAGCGTTACAATCTCACAGTTCGCGAGAATCTTGAGAATGTGACGTTATCGCGATGGTCACGCCACGAGTATTGACAGGCGTGACGCGACCGTGTACAATAGGATCGTGCGCAACCAATTAGGTGCTGCGCGAGGTGTACACCTCTTCGGGGGTGTACACCGGCCAACTAGGGGAGCCTTCGGGTCCCTTTTTTTGTTAATCCGGGCCGGTTGCTGCACAGCTCGGCGCAACCCCACCTGCACAGGAGCGCAGATTGGAGATCTCGGTGCGTCCCTTGCTCATCATCGCCCTGGTGCTGGCACTCGTTGGCGGACTGGCCTGCCTGGCCTGGTCGCAGCTCGCGCCGTTGGCGTCGCAGTTCGGACGGCGGCCGCCGCCTACAACGACCGTCGCTGCGCCGGCAGCCGTAACCAGCGATGGACCTGCCGTCACCTACCTGGACCAGAGCCTGGGCTGGGATTGGAATGTCACTTGCACACCGCCGCTGCAGCAGTTCCTGGCGGACCAACTGCCGGGTCAGTCGATCTCCGCGGTCGAAGTCGCGCTGGTGGACTACAAGCTGGACAGCCAACTGCCGTTTGGCACCGTATATCGCGACGCCAGGGCTGACGGCAACTGCTTCAATCAGGAGGGCAAATTCATGTGCCAGATCGCCGTAGTCGCCGGCGAACCGGGCGCTGACCTGGACGTAGCAGCGACGCTCAACACGCCTTACACCCTCTTGGATATGTTCCTGGCGCGCGGGGCCAACCCGGACGCCATCCGCCAGACCTGGAGCCTGGCGACCTTCCATCCCCTGCTCGTTCCTGCTGAGGAGGCCACCACATGGCAAAGCAGTTGTTTGCATCTCTCGCGCACGCCGTGAGAGCACGCGTCCCACGGCCCATTCCGGTGATCGCGGGCGTTGTACTACTGGCGATCGGAGCAGCCGGCATCTGGCTGGCGGTGCTACCCAAACCGGCAACCTGCCAGGGCATTTGTCAGTGCTGGTATTGCCCGCGGTACGCCTGGGGGGATTTCGATGGGGATGGCGTCTCGGAGTTTCGGTGCGAAAGCTCGTGCGATCACGGTTGCGCCGGTGCCTGCACGGCAAAGAACGCGTGCTCCCAGGTTCCCGGCCAGGGCGGCTGCGGCCCGGTATGCGGTTGTCGCGACAGCGATTGCGGCGGAGCCCCTGTGCCGACAGGCAACCCGCCGACGCCGGTCGTGACACCTGAACCGACCCCGCCGGCCGACTGCCCGGCGCCAGGCGAGGTGCGCGAGTGGATCAACCTGATCCCGCCCAAACTGAACGGCGTTGACTTCAAGCCCGATCGGCCGGTGGTGGTCGAGCAGGACCCGGACAAGCAGGGCTTCAAGCTGCACATCTCCGGCACGGGTGGCTGCTACGAGCACAAGACACAGCGGCTGGAAAAGGTCTGCGACGATCAGCCGGACCCCATGCCCGGAACAGCGGGGCACGCTGTCAACGGCACGCCACAACCTTGCCGGGCCTGGCATTACGAGTGCCCGATCCGCTGCGCCGAGTGCTACAACGATCCGTTCGCCGGCATCCAGGTGCGCATGCGTCTGGCCGACTCGACCATGGAGTGGATCCAGGGCGAGCTGGCATCCCGCTACACGGGCGCACAGCCCAAGGAGGGCCTGCCGCGCACCTGACAGCTCGCCGGGGTCTACGGCCAGATGAGTGTTGACCAGTGGTGGATCTACGCGCCGGGCCAGCCGGACATCCTGAGCAACGGCCCGCTGGATCCGGGCATCCACGGCGGCAAGATCGTCGGCTGGACGACCGGCACACCCAAGAGCGCGTCGCAGGTCGTGGAGCGGGCCTTCTCGGTGCCGGTGTTCCTGATGGACACGACGATCGCGAAATGAGGCTCAGGCTCAGGTTGAGGTCAAGGCTGAGGCCGAAACCGCCTGCTCGACCTCAACCTTAGCCTCAACCTGGGAGTGACATGGACGCCTTCATCACCGCCTTGCGCGCTGCCCTGGTCGCCTTTGGAACCTGGGAGCTCAACGGCCTGCTCGCCATCCTCTACACCGCGTGGGAGCACGGGGCGGCGCTGATGGCTGCGGGCGCGTTCGCGGTCCTGCTCTTCTGGACGCCGCCGGGCCGACGATCGGCCCACCCGGTGCGCGACCAGCTTTCGGGCCAGCGACCGGGGCTGCTGGGGATCGGCGTGGCCGTAATCCTGGCGGCGTTTCTGGCGCCGGCGCCGATGCCGGTGCTGCTGGCCGCGATGGCGATTGCCGGGACGGTCGCAGTGGCGTTCGACCGCTTCAACCCGGATGCGCTGCGGTGGCGGGTGGCCGGCGGGCTGGCGCTCTACGCGCTGGCCGCCCTGGCGTACCTGGCCTATGGCCGCTACCTGGACGCGCTGGACGCCACGGCCTGGGCCGAAGCGATCGGCGGGCAGGGCGAGGCCGCGCAGGCGTTGGCGCAGGGACGGGCCTTCATCAGCACCCTGGCGACCTGGGGTCTCTGGCTCATCCTCCCCCTGGGCTACCTGTCGCTGTTGGCCCAGGGCGTGCTGGTTCACCCTCCGCTACCGGCCACGCCCGAACAGGTCATCACGGCGGTGCGCACGCGCGGGCAGAGCAGGTGACGCGGAGAGGGGGAGATGGGGAGCAGAGGAGCGGAGGGGAATTTCTCCTTGTCTCCTTGTCACCGTGTCTCCGTGTCTCCCTGGGAAGGGTGGCTTTGGGGCGGTTAACCGCCGTACCGGATCGCCGGGGCGAGGAGCGCTTGGACTGCTCTCTTGCCTGGCTCTGAACCTTGGTCTTCGCCCCCTGGCTTGGGGCGCACCGCTGAGAAGCAAAGCCCCGCCCGTGTGACGGCGGGGGGATCACCCCGCGAAAAGGGGCGGGGGGTGTGGCCGCAATCGGGCCGCTAAGCGCGGCGTTCGGATCGGGAAGGGGACTGTTCACCGGCGACGGTGAACAGTGGGACAGCATCTACGGAGTGCGACAGGCGTGACTTACGAAGAACTGGCGGATCTCTTGAGCGGGCTGCCGTGGGGCGAAAGTGGCGTGAGCTCTGCGAGCAGCTCGAGCCGGTTCAGCTTCCCCAGCGCAATCAGCGGGCCGGCGTTGCAGAGCACAGTCGTCATGCTGTCTCACCCAGTTCTTCGGTTAGCGTCTGGGCGGAGAAGGGCGGCTCCATCCCACGCGCGTAGGCGTAACGCGCCAGGTCACCTTGCGAAACGCCAGCCTGCTGCGCGGCGGCGCCGAACGACATACCACCTTGAGCATAACGGTCAAGGGCGCGTTCTACTTTGACCTCGCGCAGCCCGCGTGCCAGAAGATCAGCCAGGAAGTCCTGCGTAGCCGATCCCAACTCACGGGCCAGCGGCGCAGGTAGTGTCAGTGTCAGGGTTTCACCGGTCATCACACACCTCCAATCTCATTTTAGTCAAATTCTACCACAGAATCCTACAGCCTTACAGTCGTGGCTCGCCAAATCTGCCTCTCAGGCTGGTGGCGATCACCGAACGCACCGGCAAAGTTCATCAGACTAGCAAGGACGAGAAGCTGGCCGTGGATATGTGCGCTGGCGCGCCCGATCCGAACACGCTGCGGGCCGTCGTGAGCGATCACTGAAGACTCATGCCGGTCTACTTCGAGGTCAAAGCCACGCTGTCCAGCGCCGGGGAGCTGATCCGCCAAATCCGCATGTACCAGGAGTACGTGCAGGGGGAATGGGTCGTCGTTTCGCCCGATAACCGGCATCGCGGCCTCCTGGAAAGCCAAGGGATCCTGTTCTAGGCGACCAGCCCGCTGGCGCACCTTGGCTCGCAGTGTGTCATGGACGCGTTTCCAGGCGCCGCTGCGCTTCCAGTCCCGAAAGTAGCCTGTACACGCTTTGCCACTTCGGGTATTCGTGGGGCAGCAGCCGCACGGGATGCCGCCCACGACCACGTACAGGATGGCATTGACGACCTGCCGCAGATCCAGGCTG